>CAFAZZ010000049.1_pt1 | contig 7771 bp, 11 predicted proteins | sample 7267931 | NCBI WGS metagenome assembly CAFAZZ01 (sample SAMEA6814014, study PRJEB35770) | uncultured Actinomycetes bacterium | biome: Freshwater; feature: Freshwater reservoir; material: water | place: Czech Republic | collected 2016-04-20 | depth 30m m | reverse complement strand
CCGCTGAGGGTTCCCATAATGGATGCACCGCAGCCGACATAGGTTCCGTCACCGACAACGACGCCTGCAGAAATGCGTCCATCGACCATAGAAGTACCTAAAGTACCCGCGTTAAAATTAACGAATCCCTCGTGCATCACCGTGGTACCCGATGCGAGGTATGCACCTAGTCGAACGCGATCTGCGTCAGCAATTCTTACACCTGATGGAATTACATAATCCACCATTCTTGGAAACTTATCGACTCCAAAGACCGTGACGTGTCCAAATTTTGCCGAAAGTCGCGCACGAGTATTTTCGAATCCATCGACTGAACATGGACCGTGTGATGTCCACACAACGTTTGTAAGCAATCCAAAAATTCCTTCTAAGGATTGTCCATGAGGTTTCACAAGTCGGTGAGAAAGAAGGTGTAAACGAAGATATGCATCTTTTGCATCTTGAGGAGCTTGTGTGAGATCAATTTCAAGCGAGACAACTTCTCGTGTAACTCCACGTGTTTCATCTGATCCGACCAATGAAGTAATGGATGCATCTGGAGCACCGGCTAATGGACCAAGTGATGGTGCGGGAAACCACACATCGAGAATGGATGATCCAGCAATTGTTGCAATTCCGTGGCCATGAGCTAAAGAAGACATGTTCTAAGCCTAACCCCTATCCTGTGCCACATGCGCATTGCAGTCTTCTGTTCATCATCGCCAACGATTGATTCGAAATTTATCGACCTAGCCTTTGATCTTGGTGAAGGTATCGCGCGCAGTGGTGCCGAACTCGTATCTGGCGGAGGACATATTTCTGCCATGGGCGCAATCTCACGAGGTGCTCGAAGCGTTGGAGGTCGCACCATCGGAATCATCCCTCAAAAATTGGTTGATATTGAATTCGCCGACCACGACAATGATGAATTAGTAGTAGTCGACTCCATGCGAACTCGCAAAGCAAAAATCGAAGATATGTCAGATGCCTTCATAACTCTGCCTGGGGGACTAGGTACGCTTGAAGAACTCTTTGAAATTTGGGTTGGTAGGTACCTTAAGTTCCATGACAAACCAGTGATTATCCTTGATCCATTTGGCATTTACCAGCCACTCCATTCACTTGTCGAGCATCTCGAGAATGAGAATTTTGTGAAACCAGGTATGCGCGATCTTCTTCATTGGACTACGACTGTAAGCGAAGCGGTTGCAATCGCACATGGCAAATAACAGACTCTCTATCTCTTTCCATATTGATGCACCACGCGAACAAGTGTGGGGAAAAATTGCAGATTGGAATTCACAAGGCGAGTGGATGCTTCAAACAAAGGTATGGGTAACTTCAGATATTTCCGAAGGTGAAGGAACTTTCATAGCTGCATTTACTGGTCCCTTGCATCGAATGTATCCAAGATTTAAAAGAATTGGCTTACTCGATTTGATGATCGTGACACGATGGGAACCGCCAATGCTCTGCGAAGTTGAACATGTTGGAGCTGTGCTCGAAGGATCGGGTTCATTTACTCTTCGAGAGAGCATCCACGGCGGTACACACTTCGACTGGTCTGAAGTAGTCATCGCCCCTAAGGTGATTTTTCTATTATTGGCACCATTTCTTTACGCGGGGGTACGCATCTCGCTCGCACGATTTGCGCGTTCTTTTCAATAGCGTGGCTCTATTCTTAGAATCTTTCTGAGGGGAGCGAGTAACCTCTATTCCTATGAGCAATCCACAAACCTTGGCTGAATTGCTCGCCTCGCTTCCCGAAGAAGAACGCATCATCTTGACCCTGCATTACCTTCGCTCGAAATCAAGTAGTGACATTGCAGCCATGCTCTCTGTTCCTGAAAGGTCAGTAATAGTTGTTATTGAGTCTGGAAAGGCTCGCCTCAAGGGTGTTTTAGGGCTCTAAAGAGCGATTTTCTCGATTTCACGCATGGCTCGAATTGCGAGATACTTCTCCCTATAACTTTTGAGAGAAAGTTATCCCTCACCGAGCTACAACAAGGAGTCCCCACCCATGGCAGCTATGAAACCCCGTACCGGTGATGGACCTATGGAAGTAACAAAAGAAGCTCGCTCACTCGTGATGCGTATTCCGCTCGAAGGCGGCGGACGTCTTGTTGTGGAGCTCAATCCCCAGGAAGCAAATAACCTCAGCGCCGCCCTTGAGGCCGCTGTCGCTCTTATCAAGAAGTAGAGCGGGTGTAGAAAAATTCTTCACTCAGTTGCGCCAGATCTCGACCAAATAGTCGCAGCCGATGTCATAGCTCTTGGATTTACAAAGAGTGATGACGAGGCGATTAATTTTATTGGCAGCCCTCGACTTCTTTCTTCGATTGAAAAGTATTTTGGGATTAATCTCGTTGACGAAGTTTCTTTCTTCTCGCCATCTGCGAAAGCCGGCGAACTCTTTGAAATTCCAGTCAGCCATGAAACATCGACAGCCGATCGCATTCTTCTTGTTGGTCTTGGAGATAATTCATTGCAATCCCTTCGCACTGCAGGGGCAGCACTTGGTAGAAAAGTTCGAGGAAAGGCAATCGAACTCATTTCACTCTGTGCGCAATCTCCTGCTGAAATTCGTGCCCATGGAGTCTCAATTCTTCTTGGTGCCTACACCTGGAATTTAAAGACTGGAAAACCTTCTGAAATCGCAACGGTGGCGCTCGCAACAAAAGAAAAGAGCGCTGTCCAAGAAGCATCAGTAATTGCCCGTGCTTTATACACGGCGCGTGATTTAATCCATACGCCATCAAATATTAAGAATCCACTCTGGTTAGCACAAGAAGCCAAGAAGATTGCACAAGAAAAAGGACTTGCAATTAGCGTCTTGGCAGGTAAAGACCTTGCGAAGTTTGGAGGATTGCGTGCGGTTGGAAATTCTTCACCCAAACCCGGTCCACGATTTATCGAACTGTCGTATGTACCAAAGGGCAAAGCGCGAGCTGCATCAGCACTTCCGCACGTTGTGATTGTTGGCAAAGGAATCACCTTTGACACCGGCGGAATTTCATTAAAGCGTCCATACGAATTTATGACAGCGATGAAGAGCGATATGGCAGGCGCGGCAGCAGCACTTGCAACGATTAGCGCGCTTCCTGATTTACAGCCGCAGGTTCGAGTAACAGTTCTTATGATGTGCGCTGAAAATGCTCTCTCGGGAACTGCGCAAAGGCCTTCAGATGTCATCACTCAATACGACGGAACTACCGTAGAGATCATAAATACTGATGCAGAAGGTCGCCTCGTTTTAGCTGATGGTCTTGGTTATGCTGTAGAGAATTTGGATCCCGACTATTTAGTAGATATTGCAACGCTCACCGGATCTGCAACTCTGGGGCTAGGCCGTCAATATGCGGCTCTTTACACAAGAGATTCTCGACTAGCCAAAGAACTTGTAGCAATTGGAGAATCATCAGGCGAACGTGTGTGGCATATGCCCCTTGTCGATGATTACACCGACTCACTCGAGAGCGATATTGCAGATCTCAACCATGCAGCAGATAAAGGTGACTATTCGGCAGGATCAGTCACGGCTGCGCTCTTCCTCGAGCATTTCGTTGGAGACTCTCGTTGGTTCCATCTTGATATTGCAGGTACTGGGCGAAGCGAGACCGATACGGGAGAAAACGCTAAAGGTGGCACGGGATTCGGCGTGCGATTCTTCATTGATTGGATATTGTCTCTCTCATGATCAACAATCCGCACTCCTATTCAGAGTCCTTCATTGTTGAAGATGCAATAAAGATTGCAGCACGCGCTCGTGGTTTAGAAATTGGAACAACTGACGTTTCACAAGGCACGGGTGCCTATCTTCGTCACCTTGCTCATCTCCTCAATGCGCAATCTGTTGTTGAAATCGGAACAGGTTCTGGAGTCGGTTCTCTCTGGTTGCTCGAAGGAATGATTTCAAGTGGAACGTTAACCTCAATCGATGATGAGATGGAACATTCATCTATCGCAAAGATGGCACTAACTGATGCTGGTATTGCCCAATCGCGTTACCGCCTTATTACCAATTCCGTAATGGATGTAATGACGAAACTCACCGACCGTGCCTATGACGTGGTGGTCTTTCGACATAATCCTGAAGATTTAAGCTTTGCAATTTCTGAGGCGCACCGAATTTTGCGAAGTGGTGGAGTCTTTGTCATCGATAACTTCTTTGGTGGTTCCAAAGTTCACGATCCGGCGCAGAGAGACCCAAAGACTATTGCCCTGCGTGAAGCTGGGAAAACAATTAAGAACGACACAGAATCGTGGGTGAGTTCACTTATTCCGACGGGTGATGGTTTATTACTCGCAACTAAGTTGTAGGAGAATAGTTCTATGAGCTCCCCATTTAACAATGGCCCTTGGTGGGTTGCCCCTAGTAAGTCAGGAATTGGTCGCACCGTCACACTTAAAACTTCTCTCCTCATCTCAATCATTGTCGGAATAATTGCCGGCACTATTGGAGCATCTTCATCAGGTTCACTCTTCGGTCATTCGGTCAGCCTTGTACGCTCGACCTCAGCTATCGAACGTCCCGCAGGATCAGTTGCAGAGATTGCTCAACGAGTGTTGCCATCGGTTGTTTCAATTGATGCGAAATCTAAAGATGGAGAAGCAACCGGATCCGGATTTGTTATTGATAGCAGCGGTTATATCTTGACTAATAACCATGTCATTGCGGCTTCAGTGGCAAGTGGCGGAAATATTGCAGTTCAACTCAATGATGGCACTTCATTTCCAGCAAAAGTAATCGGGCGTGATAGCTCTTATGATTTAGCTGTCCTTAAAATATCTGGAGCAAAACTCAAAGCACTTCAATTTGGCGATAGCGATAAGGTCGCTGTTGGAGACTCTGTTATTGCAATTGGCTCACCACTCGGACTTTCAGGAACAGTTACTTTAGGAATCATTAGTGCAAAGGATCGCGCCGTAACTGCCGGTGAATCAAGCGCCGAGAACTCTTTTATCAATGCCTTACAGACCGACGCGGCTATCAATCCTGGTAACTCTGGTGGACCACTTGTTGATGCAACTGGTGCTGTTATCGGTGTGAACTCTGCAATCGCATCGCTCAGCGCAAGTTTGGGAAGTCAATCTGGCTCGATAGGTCTTGGATTTGCTATTCCTATTAATCAGGCGCGAAAGACTGCAAATCAATTAATCAAAAGTGGAAAAGCAACCTACCCAGTAATGGGGATATCAGTGGATATGAATTATTCAGGCGATGGCGCTCTGATTGCAAAGAGCGCAAAGGCAATCATGCCTGGTGGCCCAGCGGCTAAGGCGGGGCTTAAGTCTGGTGACATCATTACTGCCATAGATGACAGATCTATTACCTCTCCCGAAGAACTCATTGTTGTAGTCCGTTCCCATAACGTCGGAGATGAAGTCGTGGTTGCCTACAAACGTGGAAGTGCAACAGGGTCTGTAAAATTGACGCTGACGGCGTCGAAGTAGCGTTGTAAGGTTCATCCACTATGTTCTTTGATTTCGGCGCAGGTGAAGTAATTGGACTTGCCGTTCTTGCGATGATTCTTATTGGTCCAGAAAAGTTGCCGTCATTTGCCGTAGAGGCAGCGAAATATGTAAAGAAGATTCGTGATTTTGCTACATCTGCAACAAATGAGCTAAAAGAGAACCTAGGTCCGGGATTTGAGGATCTCAAGCCGACAGATTTACATCCAAAAAACTTCATTCAGCGACAACTTTCCGGCGTATTCGACGAAAGCACTTCGAAAAGTTCTGTCTCGACTAAGAACAAAATCGATCCAGATCTTTTATGACAATTCTTGAACAGATTCACGCAGCGCTAGCTACAGTCCAAGATCCCGAACTTCATCGCGCTCTTCCTGAACTCGGGATGGTCAAGTCAGTAGCGATTGCAGGAACAACTGCACAATTAGAAATTCTCTTAACGATTTCTGGATGTCCAATGCGCGATCGACTCACAAAAGATATAGAAGCTGCTGTAAGCGCAGTCCCAACTATTTCGGCCGTTGAAATAACTTTTGGTGTTATGGACGAAGAGCAACGTGCCAATATCAAGAAGCTACTTCGTAATGGTCGTGAAAGCTTTATCTCGTTTGCACAAAAGGATTCACTTACTCGCGTTATCGGAGTCGCATCAGGCAAAGGAGGAGTCGGAAAGTCAACCCTCACCGCCAATCTCGCGATTGCAAGTGCGCAAAAAGGCTTGCGAGTCGGAATTCTCGATGCGGATGTATATGGACATTCGATCCCTAGATTGATGGGGCTAATTGGGCAACGTCCAACTGCGATAGACCAGATGTTCATCCCACTTGAATCCTTTGGTGTAAAAACTGTTTCGATGGAGATGTTTAAACCTGAGCGCTCGGATGCAATTGCCTACAGAGGTCCTTTGCTTCATCGCGTCCTTGAACAGCTTCTCTCTGATGCATATTGGGGCGACTTAGACATTCTTTATATCGATCTGCCTCCAGGAACTGGCGATCTTGCAATCTCACTTGGTCAACTTGTTCCTTCCTCAGAGATAATCGTGATTACAACCCCACAGATTGCTGCTGCTGAAGTCGCCGAACGTGCTGGACGCATAGCTCATCAAATACATCAACGCGTCATAGGTGTTATTGAGAATATGTCTGCTTATCCCTGTGCCAACTGTGGCGAACTCACCTCACTCTTTGGCGAGGGCGGTGGAGAAGAGACTGCACGCAGATTGACCCAACTTATTGGTGGAGACGTTCCTCTGTTAGGCAAGATTCCATTTAGCCCAGAACTGCGCGAAGGTGGAGATGCAGGTGCGCCAGTGGTGATTTCAGCACCTGATAGCCCAAGTGCTCAAGCGATAAATGAGATCGTAAGTAAATTAATCGTACGAGAAAAATCTTTACTTGGTGTCAGGCTGGGGCTTGCGTAACTCTTCAACAATTTCTTTAGCTACATCACCAAGCTCATTGCGTACATAATCTCTAGTGGCTACATCACCAAGAGCAATACGCAAACTTGCAAGCTCGCGGGTGAGATATTCAGTATCTGCAATACTTCGAGCATTCTGTGCCCGGTCCTCATTAAGGGCAATACGATCTCTATCTGCCTGACGATTTTGTGCGAGCAGAATTAAAGGCGCCGCATATGAAGCCTGAAGCGAAAGTATGAGCGTTAAGAAAATGAATGGGTACTCATCGAAGCGTACATTTCGTGGAGCAAGTGAATTCCAGATTACCCAGAAGAGCACAAAAGCCGTCATGTAAACCAGGAATCGTGCAGTACCCAAGAATCGCGCAAAGCGTTCAGAAAGGCGACCAAAAGTTTCAGGATCGTAATTTCCGCGAAGTGAACGACGAGTTTCACGTGGTGTATCTAGTCCGTAGTTTCGTGCCATCGTTACACCTCCTCGGTGAAATTAGTATCTATGTTTTCAAGAGCAGTAGTAGTTGCTACTGAATCTCGGTGGTCATGTCTCCAGTTAGTAGGCAATAAGTGATCAAGTACGTCATCAACAGTTACGGCTCCGAGTAGGCGCTCGTTTGCATCAACAACGGGCAGTGAGAGCAAGTTGTAACTAGCTAAGTATGACGAAACAGAATGCAAGGATGCGTCGGGATTAACGCCCTTTGTGTTGGTATCAACGATGGAACCCAATAGCGTTGATGGCGGCTCACGAAGAAGGCGCTGATAATGCACCATCCCGATGAAGCGACCGGTAGGCGTCTCAAGAGGTTGTCGCGCAACAAATATTTGTGATGCTAGAGCGGGGGAAATTTCGCTCTGGCGAACTGCGGCAAGAGCATCGGCAACTGTGTAATCAGCAGAT
>CAFAZZ010000048.1_pt1 | contig 7942 bp, 7 predicted proteins | sample 7267931 | NCBI WGS metagenome assembly CAFAZZ01 (sample SAMEA6814014, study PRJEB35770) | uncultured Actinomycetes bacterium | biome: Freshwater; feature: Freshwater reservoir; material: water | place: Czech Republic | collected 2016-04-20 | depth 30m m | reverse complement strand
CTCGACACAGATCTTCCAATGGCTATTGATGTTGTCAGTGATCTCATTACTTCATCCATTGTGACTGCACTCGATGTCGATGCTGAGCGCAAAGTAGTTCTTGAAGAAATAGCTATGCGCGATGATGATCCAAGTGACCTTGTGCATGATCTCTTTAGCGATACATATTATGGAGATACCCAAATCGGTCGCCCGATTCTTGGAACTGTCGACTCCATCAAGGGCATGTCTCGCAGTACCGTCTTTAATTACTACAAGAAGAAGTATCTTCCGCAGGATCTAGTTGTGGCAGTTGCGGGAAATATCAAACATAAGCGTGTTGTTGCAATGGTCGAGCAAGCTCTCTCAAGGGATAACTTCCTTGATGTGTTGGCAGCTCCTGTAATCCGCCCCAATATTCCGATTAAAAACACCAAGCAGCAATCAGTTGGTTTGATGTTTAAAAAGAGCGAACAAGCCCACATGTTCTATGGAATGCAAGGCGTTGCGCGTGCCGACGATCGTCGATTTGCAATGGGAGTTCTCTCTGCAGCTCTCGGTGGCGGAATGTCATCACGTTTATTCCAAGAGATCCGTGAGAAGCGCGGACTCGCATACTCTGTCTATGCCTATGCTCAACAATTTGCTGGCTCTGGCGTTCTTGGTTTTTATGCAGGATGTAATCCAACAAAGGCTGTTGAAGTTGTTGAGATCATCCGCAGCGTCTTATCTGATGTTGCCGATAATGGAATGACACATGAAGAGATAGAGCGCGCAAAGGGCGCAGTCCGTGGCTCTCTGGTTTTGAGCCAAGAAGATACGGGCTCACGCATGAGCCGCATTGGTAAGAATGAAATCGTTTATGGCCAGGTAATGGATTTTGACGACATTCTCAAAGCTATCTCTCGCGTGAGCGCCCAAGACATTCACGAAATTGCCAGCGAGTTCTTGGTCAAAACGCCTACGCTTGCTCTTGTCGGTCCATTTAAGAACGAATCTAAATTTGAGAAGGTGCTTGCGAAATGATCAAAGTAGGCGTACTCGGTGCTCGTGGCCGCATGGGATCTGAAGTAGTCAAAGCTGTTACAGATGCGCCCGATCTTGAACTCGTTGCATCACTCGACCTCGGTGATTCTCTGGACGCTCTTGTCTCAAACGGAGCCCAGGTAGTCGTTGATTTCACAACCCCAGATTCTGTGATGGCTAATCTTGAATTTCTTATCTCACACAACATCAACGCAGTCATCGGAACTACCGGTTTTGATGATGCGCGCATTACAAAGATTAATTCTCTTCTTGCTTCATCAAAGTCTGGCGTTCTCATTGCGCCTAACTTCGCAATTGGGGCTGTATTGATGATGGAATTTGCAACAAAGGCTGCAAAGTACTTCGAATCTGCAGAGATTATTGAGCTGCATCACCCTAATAAAGTTGATGCGCCATCTGGAACAGCAGCTCGCACGGCCGATCTCATGTCGAAGTCTCGCAAAGAGGCAGGGCTAGCACCTATGCCCGATGCAACATCAACTTCACTTGAAGGAGCACGCGGTGCTTCTGTGGGAGATATTCCGGTGCACTCGGTTCGCTTGCGCGGACTAGTTGCCCATCAAGAAGTTTTGCTCGGCGGAATCGGTGAAACACTTTCAATTCGCCACGATTCGATCGACCGAGTAGGTTTTATGCCAGGTGTTCTTCTTGGCATTCGTCAGGTTGTTACTCATCCAGGGCTGACATTCGGCCTTGAAAACTTTATGGAGGGCTAACTCATGGCACACGCAGATATCACAATGTATGGCGCCGACTGGTGCGGAGATTGCCGTCGCTCAAAGCGCCTTTTTGAAGAGCTCGATGTTCAGGTTAATCACATCGATGTCGAGGCTGACGAATCAGCTGCTGCAAAGGTGCAAGAGATCAATGGGGGAGCGAAGTCGATTCCAGTCATTGTCTTCTCTGATGGCTCGCACTTAACAGAGCCTTCAGATAACGATCTCAAGGCAAAACTTACTTCACTTGGAATTATCTAAAGCCAGTTATATACGGCAGCTGATGACAGAGCTGCAGACAGAACGACAACTGGAAAAGGTGCCTTGAGCATCAGAGCAAGCATTGCCACAGACAGACCAACCAGTCGTTGATCAATCATCAGTGCAGATTTTTCAGAGAAACTTTGCACTGCAACTAGGGCGCTCAATAGCGCTATTGGAATCAAAGTGTTAACCCGTTGAATTCTGGGATGCGATAACCATTTTTCGGGAACCGAGTGCCCGGAATATTTCAAGAGGAAAGCAATCACGCTTGTCCCGATTGTGGCAATCCAGTAAGCGTTCATTTTCTTAGCCCAACTGCAATCGCGATAAATGCAGTAGCGATAATTGGCAATCCCGCTGGCAAAATTGGTGTCATAGCAATTGCAAAAAGTGCACAGCCAACGGCTAATGCGCGATCGGAATTTTTCTTCAATCTTGGCCATACAAGACCTAGAAATGCTGCCGGTACTGCTGAATCCAAGCCAAATGCACGAATGTCGCCCATTGCTTGTGCTCCGAGTGCGCCTGCAAGCGTGAATAAGTTCCAGAATATAAATACACCGATACCGGTGTACCAAAAACCTTTTCGCATCTGATCTGCGCCACGTACTTCCTGCCCTAACGCGACACCGGTTGATTCATCAATTGTTATGTGGGCAGCGATGGCTCTTTTTATGCCATGTACTTGTAGTCGGGGAGCCATGATGACTCCGTAGAGTGCATTTCGAAGTCCAAGAAGCGATGCGGTTGTAATTGCACTTATGGAAGTTCCACCAGCGCCAATAACTCCGACGACGGCAAATTGAGATGCACCAGAGAAAGTAAGCAATGAAAGAAAACAACTTTGAATAACAGAAAATCCATTGGCGACCGCTGCGGCACCAAAAGCTACGCCGTAAGCCCCAACGGTCAGGGAGACGCTCAGGGAATCCCTGAAAGTGGCGGATACAACTCTGGACACGCGGTTATTGTGCCCTAGATATCCAAAGGGTGGAGGGGGGTTGAAAGATAAGGTGCGAACATGTCTGAGACCATAATTTTTAGAGACGATGTGTCGGTAGAACTCATCAAGGCAAGCGCAAGCGATGCAGATGTAATTTGGGCAGCACGTGTTTCTACCGCTGGCGAACAATCTATGGATGAGATCGGTGAAGACCCTTCACGCTCTGCCGGTTTGATTAATTACCTTGCTCGAGAACGCCATGGATCTCCTTTCGAACATACATCTATGACATTCTTTATTTCGGCACCAATCTTCGTCTTCCGCGAATTTATGCGCCACCGCATTGCGTCTTACAACGAGGAATCAGGGCGTTACCGCGAACTCAAGCCAGTCTTTTACATCCCAGCGAAAGAGCGCAAATTAGTTCAGGTGGGCAAAACAGGTGCCTATACATTTGTTGACGGAACGCCAGAACAATTCGAGATAACCGTGAAAGCCATGAAGGATGCATATGTAGTTGCATATGACTCTTATCAAAAGATGCTCGAAGCCGGAGTCGCGCGCGAAGTAGCTCGCGCTGTTTTACCGGTGGCTACATATTCTTCTATGTATGTAACCATGAATGCTCGTGCATTAATGAATTTCCTTTCACTTCGCACAGCACGTGAAGGTTCTCACTTTCCCAGCTACCCTCAACGCGAAATTGAGATGGTTGCCGAAAAAATGGAAGCAGAATTCGCGAAATTGATGCCGCTTACATACGGGGCCTTTGAAAAATCTGGTCGTATCGCGCCTTAAGCGATAAGATGACCTAATGAGTACGCAAGCACCTTTTGGTCGGTTGATCACCGCAATGGTGACCCCATTTAATCAAGATGGCTCAATCGACTGGAATGGCGTCGAAAAGCTTGCGCAACATCTTGTAGATAATGGCCATGACGGAATCGCCGTTAATGGAACCACTGGTGAAGCTCCGACAACAAAATCATCTGAGAAACTTGAAATCATTAAAGTAGTAAAGAAGGTAGTCGGTCCCAAAATTCAGGTTCTCTCTGGCGCAGGGGATAATGAAACTTCCTACACGGTAGAACAAGCTAAACGCTCTCAGGATGCAGGAGCAGATGGCCTTTTGGTTGTCACTCCCTACTACAACAAACCTCCACAGGCCGGAATCGAAGCACACTTCCGCGCAGTCGCTGCTGCAACAGATTTGCCGATCATGATGTATGACATTCCAGGCCGAACAGGTGTGGAAATTGAATCCGACACAATCGTGAAGCTTTTTGAATCAGTCGAAAACATTGTTGCCCTCAAGGATGCGAAAGGAAATATTGCCGCTACTTCCTGGGTAATTAAGCGTTGTGGAATCCCCGTCTATTCAGGCGATGACATTCTGAATTTACCTTTCCTCTCGGTCGGAGCAGTGGGATTCGTGTCGGTGTGCGGGCACACAGTTGGGCTTCAATTAAAGGCGATGCTCGATGCATGGTTTGCAGGTAATGCAACGCAGGCTCTTGAGATTCATCAAAAATTACTTCCGGTATTTACCGGAACATTCCGAACGCAAGGAGCAATTTTGACCAAGGCAGCGATGTCTCTGATGGGGCTACCCGGAGGAACTACACGTCTGCCACTCGTTGATGCAACCGAAGCACAGATCGAACAATTACGTAAAGATCTCACTGCTGGTGGCGTCACACTAAAGAATTAACGCAATACTTTATGACTCAACATCCACACCCAAACCTAGGTACCCCAACCAAACTCGTTGATGGTGGTTTGCGCATCGTTGCGCTCGGTGGAATCTCTGAAATTGGTCGAAATATGACTGTCTACGAGACTAATGGAAAACTCCTCATTGTTGATTGTGGAGTTTTATTCCCTGAAGATAATCAACCTGGTATTGATTTAATTCTTCCTGACTTTAGCTATATCCGTGATCGCCTTGAAGATGTTGTTGGACTTTTTCTTACACATGGACACGAAGATCACATTGGCGCTGTTCCTTATCTTCTACGTGAACGTGGAGATATACCTGTTTATGGGTCTCCGCTGACAATTGCATTAATCGCAGCTAAATGTAAAGAGCACCGAATATCGCCGCTGACTCGAGAAGTTCGTGAAGGAAACCGCGAGGATGTTGGCCCATTTGAACTTGAATTTGTTGCCGTCAATCACTCGATTCCAGATGCGCTTGCAGTTGCAATTCATACGAAAGCTGGCACTGTTTTGCATACCGGTGATTTTAAAATGGATCAATTACCGCTTGATGGGCGCATAACAGATCTTCGAACTTTCGCTCGCTTGGGAGAAGAAGGAGTCGATCTATTCCTCGTTGACTCAACGAATGCAGATGTTCCAGGATTTACTCCCGCCGAACGCGAAATAATGCCGGCGCTCAATCGAGTTATTGCATCCACTAAGCGTCGAGTGATCGTCGCCTCTTTCTCATCACACGTGCACAGAGTTCAGCAAGTTATCGATACTGCAGCGTTACACAATCGAAGAGTTGCATTTATTGGACGTTCGATGGTGCGCAATATGAAAATTGCAGAAGATATGGGTTATTTAAATGTTCCATCAGGAATTCTCTTCGACGCTCGAGAGCTCGATAACTATGACGATCGCGTGGTGCTTATTTGCACCGGTTCACAAGGCGAACCAATGGCAGCGCTTTCTCGCATGGCTAATGGGGACCACCAAATTCGCGTTGGTGAAGGCGACACAGTAATTCTTGCATCATCGCTTATCCCAGGTAACGAAAATTCGGTCTTTAGAGTCATCAATGAACTAACTCGTTTTGGCGCAAAGGTCGTACACAAAGCAAATGCGATGGTGCATGTTTCAGGCCATGCAGCTGCAGGCGAGCTTCTTTACTGCTACAACATCGTTAAGCCTCGGTATGTCCTTCCGGTTCACGGTGAATGGCGACATCTGAAAGCAAATGCAGAAATCGCGATCCAATCAGGAGTTCCACGTGAAAATGCATTCATTATTGAGAACGGAATCGTCGTTGACTTAATAAATCATGAAGCAGAAGTTGTCGGTTCTGTTCCATGTGGATTTGTCTACGTTGATGGACAAAGCATTGGTGATATCACCGAGTCGTCTTTGAAAGATCGCCGAATACTTGGCGAAGAGGGTTTCATCTCTGTCATCGTCGTAATAGAATCGCAGACCGGAAAAATAATCGCCGGGCCAGATATTCATGCCAGAGGATTTAATGAGGACGAAGCCCTTTTTGATGAAGTACGTGGTCAAATAGAGAAGGCTCTCACTTCCGCAGTTGCCGATGGTGTCAATGGAACTCATCAGCTATCACAAGTTGTGCGTCGCACTATCGGAAGTTGGGTCGGTCAAAAGCACCGACGTCGTCCGATGATTGTGCCCGTTGTTGTAGAAGTGTAAGACGGCGCGCCTACGCCCTCGAAAATAACCATCCACCTAAGATTTAACGTGTGGCTAATAAGAAAAAGAGCGCAGCTAAGAAGTCTTTCTTAGCCCTTTTCGCTTCGGCGCTCTCTTCCATCTGGAAGTTTTTAGCTAAAATTTTTGGTTCTTCAATTCGATTTATAGCGCGCGGTGCACGCGATCTTGACCCAGAACATCACCGAGATGGAGCGGCGTTACTAGTCCTCCTGCTTTCTCTTGCAGCATTTGCTGGCACCTGGTTCCATGCTGATAATTTAGTTGGAAGAAATCTCTACTCACTTTTCTATGGCGCCTTTGGCCGAATCGGCATTTGTGCTCCACTTGTACTTCTCTACTTTGCGATTCGCTTATTTAGAAAACCTGACGATAAGCATGTGACGGGCAGAATTACAGTTGGCACACTCACGCTTCTCGTGAGTGCAACAGGATTGGCCCATCTTCTCAACGGTTCGTTAGGAGCCATCAATCCAACTGGCGCCACAGCGATTCGCAATGGTGGGGGATTACTGGGGTATTGGATAGCAAAGCCGCTCGTCGCTTTGATGACTTCTCTGTTGGCTTACCCTCTACTTTTTGCAATCTTCCTCTTTGGAATACTGATCATCACCGCAACGCCACTTTCGAAAATCGGTATTCGCATAAAAGTTATTGCAATCTGGCTCTGGTCCAAACGTCCTGCTCGAAATGACGAAGATTTTGAAATATCTGATACTCCACCTTTCGAATCACCCGTGGTTGCCTGGAACCAAGAGACCGATGATGAAATCGACGAGCATGAATTTGATGAAGAGTTCACTGTCGAAATTCCACGACAGCCTCTAGATGCGCAACTAAAAGAAGCACCAAAGTCAGAACGTAGACCTGAGCAGCTTTTGCTTACAAGCGATGTTAAATATGAATTGCCATCACAAGATTTGCTGAGAGTAGGCCCGGCTGCGAAAGCTAAGAGCAAAGTAAATGATTCAGTAGTTGCCTCATTAACTGAAGTTTTTAAACAATTCGAAATTGATGCACAAGTAACCGGATTTATGCGCGGTCCAACAGTTACGCGCTATGAAGTAGAACTAGGCAATGCAGTAAAGGTCGAGCGAATCACTGCTTTATCCAAGAATATTTCCTATGCAGTTGCCAGCAGTGAAGTTCGAATTCTTTCTCCTATTCCTGGTAAATCCGCAGTTGGAATTGAAATCCCCAATGCAGATAGAGAAATCGTTGCCCTCGGCGATGTCATGCGCTCCAGCGTTGCCGGGTTAGATCATCACCCGATGCTTGTTGCCCTAGGCAAAGATGTTGAAGGTAACTTTGTATGCGCAAATTTGGCAAAGATGCCTCACCTTTTAGTTGCCGGCGCAACAGGTGCAGGTAAATCTTCAATGATTAACGCAATGATTACCTCAATTTTAATGCGGGCCACGCCAGATGATGTCCGTTTGATTTTGATTGATCCAAAGAGAGTTGAATTAACTGCATATGAGGGAATACCTCATCTCATCACTCCCATCATTACTAACCCAAAAAAGGCGGCAGATGCGCTGACATGGGTTGTACGCGAGATGGATCT
>CAFAZZ010000045.1_pt1 | contig 8074 bp, 10 predicted proteins | sample 7267931 | NCBI WGS metagenome assembly CAFAZZ01 (sample SAMEA6814014, study PRJEB35770) | uncultured Actinomycetes bacterium | biome: Freshwater; feature: Freshwater reservoir; material: water | place: Czech Republic | collected 2016-04-20 | depth 30m m | reverse complement strand
TGCGCTGCAAGAACTTGAAGCAAATCCCGAAGTCGATGTCATCATCATTACTCGCGGCGGCGGATCCTTTGAAGATTTGCTTCCATTCAGTGATGAGTCCCTGGTTCGTTTAGCTTCTCACTGTCAAACCCCGATTGTCAGCGCAATCGGCCACGAAAAAGACTCTCCGCTCCTTGATCTGGTTGCCGACTACCGTGCATCTACTCCAACTGATGCAGCTAAACGAGTAGTTCCGGATATTGCACAAGAAATTAGTGATATCGAAAAAATTAGAGATCGCATGTACCGAAGATTGCTTTCAACGATTGATTTTGAGCTCAATCAAATTTCCCAGTTGCGCAATCGCCCCGTGATGAAAGATCCGAACGTGATGGTCACGACCCGAAGAGAGGAAGTCAAAGCTCTGCGCGATCGCTCACTTCGAAGCTTCTCTTCAATTCTTGAAATTGAGAAGAAAGAGCTCAAGGGCGTAAAGGCTCACCTTCGCTCGCTATCTCCTCAGTCAACAATGGATCGCGGTTATGCAGTTGTGCAATTAGAAGATGGCTCCATTGTCCGAGATGCATCGAAGGCAAAGGTGGGTACTCGTTTACGCATCCGCGTGGCAAAGGGCGAGACCCGCGCCACAGTCAACGAGTAATCGACAGAGAGTAGATTGAGCACATGGCCACCAAGGATGCAAAGCCCTCATACGAAGCAGCTCGCGATGAACTCGCGCAGATCGTTGAATCACTTGAAGATGGCAGCGCAACTCTCGAAGAATCATTGAAGTTGTGGGAACGTGGCGAAGAGTTAGCAAAGATCTGCCAAGAGTGGCTAGACGGTGCAAAGAAGTTGATTGATGAGACAAAGAAAAACACCGGGGATACCGCAAAGAAGTTAGCCGAATAATGTCGCCCGAATTCTCTTACTCAGATCTTCTGCCACTTGGTGCAGATACAACTCAGTACCGCCTCCTTTCACAAGAAGGCGTGAGCGTCATCAAGCTTGGAGATAGAGAGTTTCTGCAGGTAGAGCCATCTGCACTTACCTTGCTCACCGAAACTGCAATTCACGATATTTCGCATTACCTTCGAAGCGAACATCTTGCGCAATTGGCAAAAATTTTAAAAGACCCAGAAAGTTCGGCTAATGATCGATTTGTTGCTCTGGATCTATTGAAGAATGCAAATATTGCCGCAGGTGGCATTTTACCAATGTGCCAAGACACCGGAACTGCGCTCATCATGGGCAAGAAAGGTCAGCACGTTCTGACAACTGCAAAAGATGAAGTTGCTCTGGCTCAAGGTGTGTATGACGCATTTACCAAACTCAACCTTCGTTACTCACAGATGGCACCCATAACAACCTGGGAAGAGAAGAACACGGGCAATAACTTGCCTGCACAAATCGAAATTTATGCCGATAGCGATCACCACAATGAATATAACTTCATGTTTATTGCCAAAGGTGGCGGAAGTGCCAATAAATCTTTCTTGTACCAAGAGACAAAAGCAGTTCTGAATCCGGATTCATTTATGAATTGGCTCGATGAGAAGTTGCGTTCTATCGGTACCGCTGCATGTCCTCCGTACCACCTTGCCATTGTTATCGGCGGAACGAGCGCAGAATTCACGGTAAAGACAGCAAAGCTTGCGAGTACTCACTACCTCGATAATCTGCCCACAAAGGGCGAGGCGGCAACGGGCCATGGCTTCCGTGATCTTGCTTTGGAAGAAGAGGTCTTTAAGCTCACCCAGAAACTTGGAATCGGTGCGCAATTTGGTGGAAAGTATTTCTGCCACGATGTTCGTGTAGTTCGCCTTCCGCGCCATGGCGCATCACTTCCAATCGCCATTGCGGTCTCATGTTCTGCAGATCGCCAAGCAAAGGCAAAGATCACCAAGGATGGAATCTTCATCGAGCAACTTGAGACAGAACCAGCTCACTTCTTGCCTGAAACTACTGATGAACATCTCAATGAAAACGTTGTCGCTATTGACCTTAATCAATCTATGGATGCAATTCGCGCGGAACTTTCACAACACCCGGTAAAGACTCGCGTCTCACTTACCGGCACGATTGTTGTTGCGCGCGATATCGCTCACTCAAAGATTAAAGAGATGCTAGATGCTGGCAAGCCGATGCCTGAATATCTCAAGAAGCACGCTGTCTACTACGCAGGGCCGGCTAAGACTCCAACGGGAATGGCATCTGGATCTTTTGGTCCAACGACTGCCGGTCGTATGGATTCTTATGTCGATTATTTCCAAGCTAATGGCGGATCCTTGGTGATGTTGGCCAAGGGAAATCGCTCACAGCAAGTGACAGATGCATGTAAGAAACATGGCGGTTTCTATCTTGGGTCAATTGGTGGGCCAGCCGCAAGGCTTGCGCAGGATTGCATCAAAAAGGTCGAAGTCTTAGATTTTGAAGAGCTAGGGATGGAAGCTGTCTGGAAGATCGATGTTGTGGACTTTCCGGCATTTATCGTTGTTGACGATAAGGGAGATGATTTCTTCGCCGAAACTATGCGACCTTTAACTATCGGGAGAAAACCTGAAAATTAGTAGTAACCGTGGTTGCGCGACTTAGCCCAAGCAGCGCATGGGGTGTCATAACGCAGATAGATATAGCGAAGTCCCCATTGAATCTGAGTGACTGGGTTGGTGCGCCAGTCGCTAGCAATATCTTCCATCTTTACCGCCGGCAGGGCCTGAGCAATTCCATGTGCGCCCGAACGATAGTTATGAGCCTTGTAATTCCAATGGCTCTCTTTCGTCCACAACTTATTGAGGCAGGTGTACTGCTTATCGCCCCATGAATAATCAATTTTCATCAGAGACTTTGCGACCCTGCGCGCACCAGCGATATCTCTAGCCATCTCGACTTGTTCGCTAATCCCTGCAACCACGGCCATCTCGGCCATCTGGCTTGAAAGAGATGCTTGGGGAAGGCTTCCGCTTGCGGTCAGGTTCTTTGATTCAGAGATGAGAGGAAGCGCTAGGCGGGTAGTCATCGGAAATTCGAGACCGAATGCCGTTGGCTGTGCGGTGGCGAGAAAGATCAAACCGCCGATGGTCACCCAGAGAGCAGGTCGGGTACTTCTGGAAATGCGCAGGGCAGAAATCGCGGTCGCAATTTCGCGGACTGTAGCTCTCTTCATCAGTACTCCTTTCCTTCTCTCGATCGTTGTCCCATGGCTCATCGCCCTCAAAAAGAGGTTGGAGGCCTGCGGGGAATGGCTCAAGGGTTGCAAGACAAGCGGGGTGTCGCAAATTGTGTCCTGCGTGAGTCGCAAATTCTCAGGAATCCCCGAAGCTGTGGATGGGTAAAAGCGCAGGTCAGTTAGGGCAAAGTCCTAAATGTCCTATTTGTTACTGTGACATTTAAAGAGCCCCTTTTTCGCCCCTAAACAGGTGGCGAGAAAAATCAGCTCTGGCTTTACGTCTGAGGTCCTTCCAGCATTTCGGTAACCAGCGCCGCAATTGGCGAGCGCTCGGAGCGAGTCAGGGTCACGTGGGCGAAAAGTGGATGGCCTTTAAGGGTTTCGACGACGGCAACGACTCCATCGTGACGGCCCACTCGCAGGTTATCTCGCTGGGCAACGTCGTGGGTCATCACAACCCGCGATCCTTGGCCGATTCGCGAGAGCACCGTCAGCAAAACCCCTCGTTCAAGGGATTGGGCTTCATCGACGATGACAAAAGAGTCATGCAGAGAGCGTCCACGAATATGGGTAAGGGGCAAAACCTCAATCAATCCTCGATCGATAACTTCATCGATGACAGCTTGGCTTACCAGTGCTCCCAAAGTGTCAAAGACTGCTTGGGCCCACGGCGACATCTTCTCGCCCTCGCTGCCTGGCAAATATCCGAGCTCTTGTCCCCCGACAGGATAGAGAGGACGGAAGATCACAACTTTCTTGTGGAGGCGCTTCTCCATCACTGCCTCGAGTCCTGCACAGAGTGCGAGCGCAGACTTGCCGGTTCCAGCTCGTCCACCGAGGGAGACGATTCCGATGCTGTCATCGAGTAATAAATCCAGAGCGATACGTTGTTCGGCAGATCGACCATGAAGTCCGAAGGCTTGGCGATCTCCCCGGACCAATTGCAACTGCTTATCCGAAGTAACTCGGGCGAGGGCGCTTCCTTTTTCGGAGTGAAGAACGATTCCGGTATGCACCGGATATTGGTGGGCAGATTCGTGGTCTGCGCGATCTGATGCATAGAGATCATCAATCACATTGTGACCAACTGAAACTTCTTCAATGCCGGTCCATCCACTATTCGAAACCAACTCTGCGAGATATTCCTGAGCTTCGACGCCTACAGATGATGCCTTTACCCGCAACGGAAGATCTTTCGTTACAAGGATTACATGTTTGCCATCAGACATCAGATTCTTTGATATTGCCAAGATGCGTGAATCATTGGTTCCATCTCGCAAGAAACCATGGGGCAAGGTGCTCAAATCTGTATGGTTTAGCTCGACCGAAAGAGTTCCCCCTTCAGGGGTCACGGTGAGTGGCGAATCAAGTCGACCATGTTCAACACGTAAATCATCGAGGGCGCGAAGCGCGGCTCGGGCAAAGTAGCCCAGCTCTGGATGATCTCGCTTTGTTTCTAGTTCGCCAATGACGGCTATGGGAATGATGACTTCATGTTCTTCAAAACGCTTAAGGGCTCCGGGATCTGCCAAAAGTACTGAGGTATCCAATACATAGGTTTTACGGGCGGAATTATTCTTTCCACTAGCTGCCGACTTTGAAGTAGCCAAGGCGTAACCATTCTCTTTAATTTTTCTAGCCGCAACGTTACAAAGTGCGTACCGCTACAGGGGGAAGAGATAGGCGGAACTTCTGACTCGTAAAAGATAGAACGAATGAATCGGACTTTTGGTGCGACACGCCATCAATAAGAAAGAGGTCGCTAAGAATTCACCTTAGTTATATCGATTAGCTATAACGCTTAACAACTCTGCGTTCGGCTATAAAGGATGCAAAGGGAATTGTGCCGGCTGCGATGAGGGCCAGAATTGTCAATATTGGCATCTTCTTCTGGACGCCGATTTGAAGCGCGGTCAAGATGTAGACAATATAGAGGTATCCGTGCGCCACCGGAATAAAGAGCATCCACTCGTGGGTCGAGACAAGATCAAAGATGTGTTTGGCCGGCATATATCCGAAGATCAGCAGCAGAAGATTTACTCCGCAGAGAATGGCCATGAGACGAAAACGTGCAAGCGCTCCGAAAGTCTGTTGCTCTGTCATAGTGGAATTCTATTGCCTCTCCGGCCGTAAAACGGCAGCCACAGGATCAAGAGCGCCATCAACCACCAGATGACCACATAAGAAATGTGCTGCCAATAAAAACCGGGAACTCCACTGGTCAGAATTGGCGCAGAGATACGTGGGCGCTTAACGACGGCGTCGCGGGTAGATTCAGATTTCTCGAGGATAAATCCATCGTAGAGCTGCATATCAGTGATTCCAGTAAGCAAGCTGCTATCTAATCTAGATAGCTGTTGAGATGTGTTCTCGGCACGGTCATCATTTTGATGCGGCAAGAGCGTTCCGGTGATTGAAACATTTGTGGCCATCACAATATCTGGACTGCTAAAGCGATCGCTCCATAAACCACGGACAACCAGAATCGCAGTATTGGTTTCATTCTGGAGTAGGGCTACCTCCCAATCAGCGATTTTTCCTTCGCCATCTTTCTGATTTGGGGCTTTAAAGTTGGCGATGTAATGACCGGAAGTAGCAACTACTTTTCCGATTGCCTCGGGTGCGACCGCACCATCCGGAGAAGCAATCTCAGTTAATGGATAAACCTGATGATCAACGACTGTCGTGGTGTTTTTCATATCCTGGGCACGTTGTAACTGCCACATGCCAAGTGCAAAAAATGATGCAGCAAGTGCAAGTACTAGAAGTGCTTGCAGAGCCCTCTTAATCTTTACCTTCATTCTCCTGATGAGATTCATCTCGGTTTTGAAGTCGTGTGTAACGTTTATAGAAACTGCGCAATAAGAGAGTTACAGCGGAAAAGAGAGCAATCATGGTTAATGAACCCGCTACACCTACTTCAATATCTTTTGCCATGAGAAGATTCTCCCATGAGTTCCAATGAGAGCCAATTCGATTACAACGATCGATATGGATTAAAGCCATCAAAGACATGGATCCGTTATGCATCCCTGATTGCCTTTGCTGGTGTTGCATGGATTCTCTGGGCTGGACTCCATCATTCGAATCCTGAGATTCGCGTCAACCTCATCTCATTTATTACTCAAGATCCTCGAACCCCAGAGATTCGCTATTCCATCGAACGTCGCGATGGTTCACAAGAAATTGTCTGCACTCTTGCCGCCCGAGATATTGAAAAGAATATCGTTGGGCAAATTGACGACACTATCCCTGCAGGTGATACCTACATCGAACGTTCCATCAAGATTCCTACGCGTGCAGATGCCGTGAATGCCGGTATTACTCGCTGCCGAATTCGCTAAACAAGAGCCTTCCTCTAACATTGCTTCTTATGAGTTCACAGCAAACCTGGCTTACCCAAGAAGCAGCAGATCGTTTAGCTGCAGAACTCGCGAGCCTTGAAGGCGAAGGACGTAAAGAAATTACAGCAAAGATTGAAGCTGCACGTGCTGAAGGTGATCTCAAAGAGAACGGTGGCTATCACGCTGCTCGTGACGAGCAAGGAAAGATGGAAGCTCGAATTCGCCAACTTAAACAAATGCTTGAAAATGCACATATCGGCACACCACCAGCTAGCGCAGATGGAAAAGTTGGTGCCGGCATGGTTGTGACTGCTGTCATTGCAGGAGATGAAATGAAGTTCTTACTGGGATCGCGCGAAATCGCTTCAGGAGATCTTGATGTGTACTCTGAAAAATCTCCGCTTGGATCAGCAGTATTGGGCGCAGAAATCGGTGCAACTGTCTCTTACCTAGCGCCTAATGGTCGCGAAATTAAGGTTGAGATTAAAGCCGCAGAATTCTTCGCTTAGCCGACCCAGACTTTAATCGACCCAGACTTTAATCTACAGAGTGGCGATACTTGCGTAGCGCAAGTGGCACAAAAATCAACATAATCACAACCATATAAATCAGTGATGTTGTGAGCGGATGTTCGCTTGGAAATGAACCAGCTGTCGCGCCAAATTGATTCTCCAATCCAAAGAGTTGACGACATGCAGCCACCATTGTTGAAACTGGATTCCACTCTGCAAAGTACTGCAGAATCCGTGGCATTCCTGTTGTAGGTGCAAATGCATTAGATAGAAATGTCAGTGGGAAAGTCACGATAAAGCTGACATTTTGTACAACGCGAGCATCAGATGCGGACAAACCAACAAGTACTCCAACCCACGAAAGCGCATAGCCAAAGAAAAGTAGAAATAAGAATCCGAGCGCGACATTTCCAATTCCGGCAGATGGTCGCCAGCCGACTACATAGCCTGCGACTCCCATGACTGTGAGAACGACAATATTGAGAAGCGAGTCTCCAAGTGTGCGACCAATGACCAGTGCAGATTGAGAAATGGGCAGTGATCTAAAGCGATCGATAAGGCCCTTCTTCATATCTTCAGCAAGGCCTGATGCTGTTCCGGCGAGGGTAAAGGCGACGGTTTGCACAAAAATTCCAGGCATTAAGAGCTGAACATAACCTCCGGGCTGACCTGTATTGATAGATCCACCGAATACATAGCGAAAAAGGAGTACAAACATCACGGGCTGAATGGTTGAAAAGATTAAAACTTCAGGCACACGGGTTAGAAGTAAAAGTTGTCTGCGAGTGATTACTGCAACATCATTCATGGCGCTCATTTACGACCTCTCTTCTTCTCTTCAATTTCTGCCTTCTTCTCTTCTGCAGCATGGCCAGTAAGCGAGAGAAATACATCATCGAGTGAGGGGCGTTTTAGTCCAACATCGAGAGCGTGAATCCCTGCGCTATCAAGAGATTTCAACACTTCAAAGAGCGCGGCTGATCCAGTTGAAACTGGCGCAGATATAAGGCGCAGGCCTTCATCAAGAGATGCCTTATTTCCACTTACCGCGGCAACAATTTCTAAAGTCT
>CAFAZZ010000043.1_pt1 | contig 8192 bp, 7 predicted proteins | sample 7267931 | NCBI WGS metagenome assembly CAFAZZ01 (sample SAMEA6814014, study PRJEB35770) | uncultured Actinomycetes bacterium | biome: Freshwater; feature: Freshwater reservoir; material: water | place: Czech Republic | collected 2016-04-20 | depth 30m m | reverse complement strand
ATCGTAGATGAACGATGTCTCCCACTGTTACTCGAGAGCCGTCTTCAAGAATGAGTTCTCCAGCAGGCGTAATGCCAATAGCTTTTCCATTCTTATGGGTGCCACCTGGTAGATCGATTCGAATCTCATTGCCAATAGTTGCGCAGACCTCGGTATAGAGATGTCGTAGATCTTCGCCACTTTGCCATCTTTCGAAGAGCTCCTCAAAGGTCGTGAGAAATGAAGAGAGAATGAGATTCCGGTCAAGGTGCGAAAATTGATTGAGTGCGAGAGACGTTGCATGTGAAACTGGCAGTTCTTCTTTTGTCATTCCAACATTAATTCCTAACCCAATAATGACACCATTGCCAGTTGCTTGCGCAATTATTCCTCCAACCTTTCCATCTCCCAACAAAATGTCATTGGGCCATTTGAGGTTTGGTGTCGATGCTGGATCAAGTTGAGTAAGAGTAAAGACAGCACTAAGCCCGGTAAGCAAAGTAAGAAAAGACCAATCAGATTTCTCGCGCGAAGGTTCGATGTAGAAGGAAAACATTAAAGCTGAAGATGTTGGTGCGTCGAACTTTCTCTCGAGTCTGCCGCGTCCTGCGGTCTGATATTCAGTCGCGAGAACTTCTCCGGATGTGGCTTTATTATTTGCAACCAACAGAGCAATATCGTCTTGTGTTGAACCCGTGACTTCAACCACGCTTACTCGCCAGTACCGCGAGATTTTTTCAGAGATCGCCGAACTATCTAGCGGTGGTCTTGGCGCAAGTGTGCTCACGACTAGTACCTTATGTTCATGAGCCCAGATCTGCACACTACCGCGGGAAAAATCGAAGACCTCCGCGAAAGAATTGATGAAGCTGTCCAAAAAGGTTCTGCTCGTGCAGAAGAGAAGCAGCACGCGAAGGGCAAGGGCACTGCTCGCGAACGTATCGAGATGCTCGTCGATCCAGATTCATTTACCGAAATCGATGAGTTCGCTCGTCACCGCGCTCAGAACTTTGGCATGGAGAAGAATCGCCCTTACGGTGATGGTGTAATCATTGGTACAGCTACTGTTGATAGTCGACCTATCGCGCTCTACTCTCAGGACTTCACGGTTTTTGGTGGATCACTGGGTGAAGTACATGCCGAAAAGATCGTAAAGATTGCAGAGTTTGCCCTGAAGTCCGGAATTCCATTGATTGGCATTAATGATTCCGGTGGCGCTCGCATTCAAGAAGGTGTGGCCTCCTTAAACGGTTATGGACGCATCTTTCGCCTCAATACTCGCTCATCCGGGGTAATTCCTCAGATTTCGTTGATTCTCGGCCCATGCGCCGGAGGATCTGCATACTCACCTGCACTTACCGACTTCACCGTTATGGTCAAAGACACTTCCAATATGTTTATTACCGGTCCTGATGTGATTAAGACCGTCACCGGTGAAGATGTTGGAATGGAAGAACTCGGTGGAGCATTTACGCATAATACAAAATCAGGAAATGCTCACTACATGGCAGATTCAGAAGCCGATGCAATTGATTATGTGAAGGCACTTCTTTCATACCTACCTTCTAACAATATGGATGGATCTCCAGTGCTTCCTCCAACGGAGACTCTGGATAAGAGCGCATCGGATACAGCACTTAATACTTTGATTCCAGATAGCCCCAACCAGCCATATGACATGAAGGCACTTATTCAAGCCCTTGTCGATGAAGGAGAGTTCCTCGAAGTTCACGCCTTATATGCTCCAAATATTGTTGTGGGCTTTGCTCGCATCGAAGGTCAATCAGTTGGAATCATCGCCAATCAGCCATCACAGCTTGCTGGAACGCTTGATATCAACTCATCTGAGAAAGCTGCTCGTTTCTTACGCTTCTGCGATGCATTTAATATTCCAATCCTTACACTCGTCGATGTACCTGGATTTATGCCTGGCACTGAACAAGAGTGGAACGGAATTATCCGACGCGGCGCAAAACTACTTTATGCATATGCAGAAGCTTCTGTCCCACTGGTCACGCTGATTACACGAAAGGCATATGGCGGGGCGTTTATAGTCATGGGATCTAAATATTTAGGTAGCGATATCAACTTTGCATGGCCTAGCGCCGAAATCGCAGTAATGGGTGCACAAGGTGCAGTCAATATTCTTTACCGCAAGGATCTTGCTGAAGCTAAAGATCAAGATGCAAAACGTGCCGAATTGATCACTGAGTACACTGAAAAGTTCTCAAATCCATATCTTGCAGCTGAACGTGGAACCATCGATAGCGTCATCGAGCCGGAAGATTCACGTCAGTACATCACCAAAGCATTTCGCACCTTGAAAACTAAGCGAGACACTTTGCCGGCTCGTAAGCACGGAAATATTCCCCTATAACGATGAAATTCTCTGTCACTGCAGGCAACCCAACGCCTGAAGAACTTCTCGCGCTCCAAGCAGTTCTGGCACATCACAAAAGTGTTGACATCACACCAGTGATAAAGCGAAGTCTCTTTGCCCTGCCACAACTTCGCCAACCGCTTCCACAACAGATGACATTCGGCGCACGGAAGCATAAATAGATGCCGCGTATTGTATTAGCTTCACAATCTTCCTCGCGCAGACGCCTTCTAGAAGATGCAGGGCTCAAGCCGACAATCATCGTGAGCAATGTTGATGAAGAGACAGATTTCTTCAACGCCATGACGCCAGAAGATATGGTGATTGCTCTTGCAATTTCGAAGGCTCATACCGTGCGCGAGATGATTGATTACCCAGCAATCATTATTGGGTGCGACTCTACATTTGATGTTGATGGTGTCTCATTCGGAAAGCCTGGTTCTCCTGAGGTAGCAATTGAGCGTGCCAAGAAAATAAGTGGCCGTACAGGTTTGCTTCATACAGGGCATTGCATCATCGACACCGAGCGCGGAATCGAAATCGCAGATCGAGTGACCACAAAAGTAACCTTTACAGATATGACAGATGATGAGATTGCAGACTATGTAGCCTCCGAAGAACCTCTACATGTAGCTGGCGGATTTACACTCGATGGCTTCGGAAGTCCCTTCATCCCGGTAATTGAAGGCGATTACACCAATGTTGTAGGAATATCGATGCCATTTCTTCGCAACGCCATGAACCAACTTGGATATTCTTGGCCCCAAGTGAAGGAGATGCAATGAAGCGCGTATTGATTGCCAATCGAGGAGAAATTGCTCTCCGAGTTATTCGCGCGTGTAAAGATCATGGTCTCGAATCCGTCGCTATGTATTCTGAAGAAGATCGTGATGCTCTTCATGTAAAGAGCGCAGATTTTGCATATTCGCTCAAAGGAACAGTCGCGAAAGATACCTACCTCAACATACCTAAAATTATTGCTCTAGCTAAGGAATCAGGCGCAGATGCTGTACACCCAGGCTATGGATTTCTTTCAGAGAACGCAGATTTTGCTCAGGCAGTAATTGATGCGGGTCTAATCTGGATCGGCCCTCCACCAGCTGCAATTAGCGCACTCGGTGACAAAGTATCTGCTCGCCGCATCGCATCAGCAGCTGGCGCCCCGCTTGTCGCGGGTACTAAAGATCCAGTTACTGGACATGAAGAAGTTCTCGAATTTGCTAAAGAACATGGTTTGCCCGTTGCAATCAAAGCTGCATTCGGTGGTGGTGGGCGCGGACTTAAGGTCGCACGCACAATGGAGGAAATCCCCGAGCTCTATGCCTCTGCAGTACGAGAAGCAATTGCTGGGTTTGGCCGCGGTGAATGTTTCGTCGAACGCTATCTAGATAAGCCTCGACACGTTGAAACTCAAGTCTTAGTCGACAAGCATGGCCATGCAGTCGTGATTTCTACTCGAGATTGCTCATTACAACGTCGACATCAGAAACTTGTAGAAGAAGCACCGGCGCCATTTCTAACTGATGCTCAGAACGAAGAGTTATATCGCTCAAGCAAAGCGATTATGAAGGAAGCCGGATATATCGGTGCAGGAACATGTGAATTCTTGGTAGGCGTCGATGGAACTATCTCATTTCTTGAGGTAAATACCCGTTTGCAGGTTGAGCACCCGGTATCTGAGGAGGTAACCGGAATCGATCTCGTGCGCGAACAATTCAGAATTGCAATGGGTGAAAGTCTTGGCTTCGATGACCCAGTTGTCCGTGGACATTCAATTGAATTTCGAATTAATGGCGAAGATCCTGGTCGTTCATTCTTGCCCGCGCCGGGAAGAATTACAGCTTGGAATATCCCAACGGGTCCAGGTGTCCGTGTTGATGCGGGATTCCGAAATGGCGATGTCATCGGTGGAAACTTTGATTCGCTCCTTGCAAAATTGATTGTCACAGGAGCAACTCGTAAAGAGGCAATTCAACGCGCACGTCGCGCTCTCGCGGAATTTGAAGTCGGTGGGCTAGCAACGGCGCTTCCTTTCCACCGTGCGATTCTTGAAGATCCTGCCTATGCTGAGGAATTCAAGGTCTATACAAGTTATATTGAGAATGAATTTAAGAATGAAATCCCTGCATTTGAATCAACAAGTCTTGCGATTGAGACCCATGTAGCTGCAGAAAAACTAGTCGCCGAAGTAAATGGCAAACGTTTTGAAATTCTTGTCCATGCTCCTGAACCTGTTGTAAAGAGACATCGGGCAAAGCAATCTTCTACTGGAAGCTCATCGGGCACAGGACTTGCGAGCCCAATGCAAGGTACTGTTGTAAAAATTGCGGTCGAAGAAGGTCAGGCAGTAGAAGCCGGTGAACTCATCATTGTCCTAGAAGCGATGAAGATGGAGCAACCTCTCAACGCACATAAGAGTGGTGTGATTAAGAACCTAAAGGCTGTAATCGGAGAAACCGTGGCAAGCGGAACCGTTCTCTGTGACATTATTGAGGCATGACCTCAACTGATCTTCTCTACTCTGATCCTCTAGCAGCAGCTTCTGAAGCGGCTAAAGAGATTGCACTCCGTACAGGCGTTGAATCACACGATGTTGCGCTCGTCATGGGTTCAGGATGGGTGACAGCTGCAGATGCACTTGGTACACCCAAATATGAGTGCAATGCACACGAGCTCACAGGCTTCTTCGCACCAGAAGTAGAAGGACACTCAGGAAAAGTTCGATCATACGAAATTTCCGAAAATGGCAAAACTATCCGCGCACTCGTATTCCTAGGTCGCACACATTTATATGAAGGTAAAGGTATGGAGCCGGTTGTGCACGGAGTCCGTACAGCTGTCAAAGCAGGTTGCAAGGTTGTCATCCTCACCAATGCATGTGGCGGAATCAATACTTCATACACAGTGGGCCAGCCAGTCCTTATCCGCGACCACATTTCACTTACCGCTGCTTCACCGCTTTCTGGCGCAACATTTATTGATCTCACCGATCTCTATAGCAAGCGCATCCGTGAAATTGTAAAGAGTGAAGATGCCTCACTCGCAGAAGGTGTCTACGTCCACTGGCGCGGTCCTACTTATGAAACTCCTGCAGAAATTTTAATGATGCGCACTATGGGTGCCGACCTCGTTGGTATGTCTACAGTGCCCGAAGCAATTGCAGCACATGCACTTGGTGCAGAAGTTCTTGGAATTTCTCTAGTGACTAATGCTGCTGCAGGTGTCACCGGAGAAAAGTTGAATCACGAAGAAGTTATCGCCGCGGGCAAAGCAGCTGCCGATCGCATGGGTTCCTTGCTCAAGAACACTATTCCTAAACTCGTATAACGAGATTAACCTGTACCCATGAGCAGCACTCTTCGCGCAGAAGTTGAAGCATGGATTGCTGATGATCCAGATTCAAATACATCTGCGGAATTACAAGCTCTCCTAGATTCTGACGACCAGGCAACACTCAAGAAATATTTCAATGGTTTTCTTCAATTCGGAACTGCCGGACTTCGTGGACCAATAGGTCCCGGTCCATCATGTATGAATCGCGCCGTTGTAGGACGTGCAGCTGCAGGTATCGCGGCATATATGAAGAAGCGCGGAATGACGAAGGTGGTTGTAGGTAGAGATGCTCGCTATGGCTCCGAGGACTACACCTTAGAAACGGCCGAGATTATGAGCGGTGCAGGAATGGACGTTTACATACTTCCGAGGCCTCTCCCAACTCCTGTCTTGGCATTTGCAACTTCCTTCCTCGAATGCGATATCGGAATCATGGTGACTGCAAGTCATAACCCTCCCCAAGACAATGGGTACAAGGTTTACATAGGACCAGATGCCGATGGAATTAAGTACGCATCTTCACAAATAATTAATCCCACAGATGGATACATGGCTGCAGATATAGCTGCTGTCACATCATTAAAATCACTACCTCGCGGGAAGAACTGGACGATTCTTGGTGAAGAAGTTATCTCTGAATATGTAAAACGCACTTCTGCTCTTGCCCCTCGTCCTGGAGATATCAAGATTGTCTACACAGCAATGCATGGAGTTGGTACCGAAACCGTACAACGAGTCTTTAATCATGCTGGTTTTGCCACTCTCATTCTTGTCGACGAACAATGCACCCCTGATCCAGATTTTCCGACAGTTGCATTTCCTAACCCAGAAGAGCCGGGTGCTATTGATTTAGCGCTTGCAAAGGCTCGTGACTTTGGTGCAGATCTAGTTATTGCAAATGACCCCGATGCAGATCGCTGTGCGGCTGCAATCAATGATCCGAGCGTTGGCTGGCGCATGCTTCGTGGTGATGAATTAGGCGTGGTTCTCGGAGAATGGATCGCTCGCTCAAATCCAGAAGGAACCTTTGGAAACTCGATCGTTTCTTCATCGGCTCTTCGCAAGATTAGTGGCCACTACGGAATTGATTTTAAAGAGGTACTTACCGGCTTTAAGTGGTTAGCCAAGATTGAAGATCTTGCCTTTGGATATGAAGAAGCAATCGGATATGCAGTTGATTCCGAGACAGTAAACGATAAAGATGGGATTTCGGCGGCAATATTTCTTGCCCAAGTTGCAATGGATCTCAAACGTGATGGCCTGACTATCAGCGATTTACTCAACCAAGTTTGGGAACGCCACGGTTTCCATGGCACTGAACAAATCTCTATTCGGGTCTCAGATATGTCTGCGATTACACGCTTGCTTGCTGAGCTTCGCCATAATCCTCCTCAGGAAATTGCTGGGAGAACGGTTGAAGCAATCGATGATTTAGCGGCACCAAAAGATGGGTTACCGCCAACAGATGGCCTTCGTATTTGGCTCGCAGGTGGTATCCGCATCATCGTTCGCCCATCAGGAACAGAAGCAAAGATGAAGTGCTACATCGAAGTTATTACCCGCACGTCAGAAGAATCACAGAAATTACTCGACCAGATTCGTCAACCTCTGAAAGAATTCCTATCGTGAGCTTCTACGGATTAGTTGATGGGTCAGAAAAATCGCTTATCAATTTTCTTGACCAACTTTCTGGAGTCGATCAGGTAGGAGCTGAATCTCGAGCTGCGATGCTCGCGACAAGAAGCATTAAAACCTCAAGTAAGAAATGGGCAATCGAGACTGCAATTTCAATGGTCGACCTCACCACTTTGGAAGGTGCCGACACCCCTGGGAAAATTCGTGCGTTGTGCTCAAAGGCTGTCAGACCAGATCCAACAGATCCAACAGTTCCAAGTGTCGGAGCCGTCTGTGTTTACAACGATATGGTCGAAATTGCACGAACTCATTTAGATGCAATCGGTGGCAAACACGTCCCTGTTGCAGCAGTTTCAACTGCATTTCCATCGGGACGCGCGTCCATGGAGGTAAAGATTCAAGATACTCAGGATGCAATTAGCGCTGGCGCTGCAGAAATTGACATGGTCATTGATCGTGGGGCATTCCTAGCTGGAAAGTACGGATTAGTTTTCGATGAGATTGTAAAGATTAGAGAAGTGTGTGGAGAAAAAGCACACCTCAAAGTAATTTTTGAAACTGGAGAGCTTGTCACATATGACAATGTCCGAAAGGCTTCCTACCTTGCGATGCTGGCCGGTGCAGATTTCATTAAGACTTCAACTGGAAAGGTTGCGCCAGCGGCAACTCCCCCAGTCGTGCTCGTGATGCTTGAAGCAGTACGTGATTTCTACTCACTTACTCAGCGAAAAATAGGTGTAAAACCTGCGGGTGGAATCCGCACAACAAAGGATGCAATTAAGCAGTTAGTCCTTGTCAATGAAACCGCTTAATCCGCACAACAAAGGATGCAATTAAGCAGTTAGTCCTTGTCAATGAAACCGCT
>CAFAZZ010000040.1_pt1 | contig 8390 bp, 8 predicted proteins | sample 7267931 | NCBI WGS metagenome assembly CAFAZZ01 (sample SAMEA6814014, study PRJEB35770) | uncultured Actinomycetes bacterium | biome: Freshwater; feature: Freshwater reservoir; material: water | place: Czech Republic | collected 2016-04-20 | depth 30m m | reverse complement strand
GGTCTGCGCAACTATTGGCAATGAGATTCGAATCGATCTACCAGGTGGCACCCATAAGAATGGAAAAGCTATTGGCATTACGCCTGCTGGAGAACTCATTCTTGAAGACGGCTCTCGAGTAACAGTGGGAGACATCGTTCATCTACGATAGCGTCCGTGAACGAAAGATTTCCTCGCGTTGGCGTCATTGGCGCAGGTCAACTTGCCCGCATGATGGTTGCGCCAGCAACAGCACTTGGAATCGATTTACTTCTCTTTGCTCAGAGCCCAGATGACTCAGGTGCTCAAATCACACATCACCTGGTTGGTGACTACAACGATTTAGAAGCGCTGAAGAAATTTTCTCAAGAATGCGATGTCATCACATTCGAACATGAACTTGTGCCGCTATCTGTTATTAAAGGTCTTGAAGCAACTGGCACAAAGGTTTATCCACCTTCATCCGCTTTCATTTATTCTCAGGATAAAGCTGAGATGCGTAAAAAGCTCAGCGCATTTCCAGCACCAACCTGGAAGATTGCAACATCTACCGCAGATATCGAACGTTACCCATTGATTGCTAAGGCAATCTCTGGAGGTTACGACGGTCGTGGCGTATGGAAGATTAATTCGCAGGATGAGCTAACCGAAGTTCTTAAGACAACGCCACAACTCTTAATTGAAGAGTTCATATCTTTTGACTCTGAAATTGCCGTCATGGTTGCCCGATCGCCACATGGGCAAGCGACAGCATGGACTCCAACTGAAACTGTTCAAGAAGATGGAATCTGCACTCTTACGATCACGCCTGCACAGAATATTTCTTCTGAGCTCGCCGAAAAGGCACAGAAGCTCGCTCTTGAAATCGCACAAGAAGTTGGCGTTGTTGGTGTTATGGCAGTTGAAATGTTTGTAAAGGGCGATCATCTCTATATCAACGAACTTGCGATGCGCCCACACAATTCTGGCCATTGGACAATTGATGGATCTGTCACAAGTCAGTTCGAGCAACACCTACGCGCCATTCTTGATCTCCCGCTCGGTGATCCTTCTATGACTGCAGAAATCGCAGTGATGGGAAATATCTTGGGCGGTGAGAAGACTGATATGTATCGCCCTTATCTTCACATTATGGCGCGCAATCCAGCGTTAAAGTTCCACCAATATAAAAAAGAAGTCCGCACGGGACGCAAGATTGGCCATGTCACCGCAGTGGGTTCCGACCTTCTACAATTAACCACTGATGTGCAGCATGCACGTGACTATATGAGCGGAGCTATCGATGAGTGAAAGTAAAGATGTAGCAATCATCATGGGTTCAGACTCCGACTGGCCGGTCATGGAAGAAGCTGCAAAGGCTCTCGATTCTTTTGGAATTAGCTACAGCGCAGATGTTGTTTCAGCTCATCGCATGCCCGAAGAGATGGTTGATTTCGCAAAGACTGCAGCATCAAAGGGTTACAAGGTAATCATTGCTGGCGCAGGGGGCGCGGCTCACCTTCCAGGAATGGTGGCCTCCCTTACGACACTTCCTGTTATTGGCGTTCCAGTCTCGCTCAAGAATCTTGATGGAATGGATTCGCTACTCTCGATTGTTCAGATGCCAGGCGGTATTCCTGTCGCAACTGTTGGAATTGATAACGCCAAGAATGCAGGAATTCTTGCAGCTCGCATCATCGGATCAGCAGATGCAGTAATTGCTAAAAAGATTGAATCCCAGCTTGCCGAACTATCAATTGAGGCAAAAGCAAAGGGCGCTCAATTGAGCGCCCGTCGCAATGCAAAGACTGGGTTTTAGTCGCTACGTCCGAGTGCATGTACACGCCAACCTGCTGCGCGCCATAAGTTGCGATCCAACATATTGCGACCGTCGATAAGGAACTTTGATTTCACGAGTTGACCAATGACTGATGGGTCGAGTTCGCGGTATTCCTTCCATTCAGTTAAGTGCAAAATTGCATCGGCACCTTTTACTGCATCGACAACCTTCTCTTGGTAATCAAGATTCGGGAAGCGCTTGCGTGCAGGTTCAATACCTTTTGGATCATGGACAACAACTTGTGCGCCAGCTGCTTGCAATTGAGCCGCAATATCAAGCGCTGGGGAATCTCGCACGTCATCACTATCAGGCTTAAAAGTTGCACCAAGTACAGCAATTTTGTACTGAGTGAGATCTTCTGAAAGATCTGCACGAACGACATCGATTACACGTTGGCGGGCACGAAGATTAATTGCATCAATCTCGCGCAAGAATTCGAGAGCTTGATCTGCCCCGAGTTCTTGGGCACGGGCCATAAAGGCACGAATATCCTTAGGGAGACAGCCTCCACCGAATCCAATACCTGCCTGCAAGAAACGGTTTCCGATACGTGGGTCGTATCCAATTGCCTTTGCGAGTACCGTGACATCGCCACCAGCAGCCTCGCAGACTTCTGCCATTGCATTGATGAATGAAATTTTTGTCGCTAGAAATGAGTTTGCTGCAACTTTGACGAGTTCTGCAGTAGGTAGATCTGCGCGAATCCACGGTGTTCCAAGGTCGATAATTGGCTTATAGACCTCTTTAAGAATTTCTTCGGCGCGATCATTGGCAACACCAACAACAAGTCGATTTGGCGTCAGAGTATCTTCAACAGCAAAACCTTCGCGGAGGAATTCAGGATTCCATGCAAGATCTGCTTGTGGAGCAGATATTGAAAGTTGATCACGAAGTAGCTGCGCAGTTCCAACAGGCACAGTGGACTTTCCGACTACCAGAGAGCCTTCCTTAAGGTGTGGGGCAATCGCAGCAACTGAAGACTTTACATAAGTGAGATCTGCTGCAAGTCCATCCTTGCTCTGTGGAGTTCCCACGCAGATAAAGTGAATATCTGCTTCTGCTACGGCAGAGAAGTCAGTAGTAAAGGAGAGTCGACCCGTCTTCATCTCTTCGGCAAGCAATGTATCTAGACCTGGTTCGTAGAAAGGGAGTTCGCCTTTAGACAGGAGATCAACCTTGCTCTGGTCGGTATCAATACCTACCACTTCAAAACCTAGCGAGGACATACATGCTGCATGAGTTGCACCAAGGTAACCGCAACCAATAACTGAAAGTTTCAGAGTCATAAGTCGGAGTCTATTGCAGTGTTATTTAAAATTGGAAAATGACGGGCTATTTCGTGGTGGCGCAAGGATTGTCTGCAGCAGTCTTGGTCTTAAATTTGTCGACCATTACAGGCTTAGAGGATGCCGTTGCAGTTGGCTTAATGGTCTCGACGAGCGCTTCATCGTTGCGAATTCGAGTCCATAGATCAGTTGCAAGCACCTGATCCCAAATTACTACTGAACCTACGCCAGGGTAGCTTCCATTTGGATTTGAAAGTGGAACTGTAAGAGTACGAACATTCCCTGATGAAAGATTACGCATCTGCTTGGCAAGAGTTAGTAAATCACTCTTATTTACTGCTGAATCCATTTTTACAGTTGAAATTGTTGCATTGTAAAACTTCGCAAGTTTGATGGGATTCAGAAGTACTCCACTACTTGTCGCTTTGCGTAGCACCGCGCTGACAAATTGCTGTTGTCTTTCCATGCGACCTATATCGCCACGGCCATCGAAGTCACGTGTTCGCACATATTTCAGAGCTTCAATTCCATCAAGAATGTGTGTGCCTGCACTCATGACTAGGTGACTCTTTGGATCATTGATCGCTACCTTGGAGCAGACTTGAATACCACCGAGTGCATCGACTACGCCTGTAAATCCTGCAAAACTTACTTCAACGTAATGATCAATCTTGAGATCTGTCTTACCTTCAATTGTTTGTATAAGAAGAGGTGCTCCTCCGAATGCGAATGCTGCGTTAATTTTTCCTGGTCGCTCAGGGATATCGTTTTTGCCGTCTTGGCTACGGTGAGCCGGAATCATGACTAATGTGTCACGAGGAATTGAAACGATGTACGCAGCATCCCTAGCTTTTGAAATATGAACCAAAAGCATTGTGTCCGAGCGCCCACCTGCTGCAACCGCTGTACTTCCAACACGTAGCGCCTTGATCTGCGCCTTTGTAAGTCCTTCGCGCGTATCAGAACCCACTACGAGATAGTTGAGTGCACGTGATGTTTTTTCAGGGCGATCTTTAAGGGCTCCAAATACATCAATTCTTGAAATCTGCCCGCTGATCTGACCTAGCCCGAGCCACGATAACGATGCAATGAGTACAACACCAAGGGAGAGTGATGTAATAATTCGAATTGCACGGGATGATTTCACACCCGTAGGGTACTTGGACGATAGCGTGGAGGGGTTATGGCGACACCGACTCCAGAGTTATTTGCCTCACCGACACCAGCAATTAGCGTGATTCTTCCTGTCTTGAATGAAGAAAAACATCTTGAACATGCAGTGCAATCAATACTTTCTCAGGATTATCTCGGGCCAATTGAAGTAATTCTTGCGATTGGGCCATCGCACGATCGAACTCGTGAAATTGCAGAAGCAATCTCCAAACGTGAATCGCGGGTCGTGCTGGTAGATAACCCAACTGGAAGAACTGCTGCTGGTCTCAATCTTGCTCTTAAGAAATCTCAGAACCCTGTGATAGTTCGCGTAGATGGCCATGCACAAATTCCGAATAGCTATTTATCGCTCGTCGTAGAAATTCTCAAGAAGACCGGGGCAGTCAATGTCGGCGGAGTTATGGCAGCTATCGGCGTGACTCCGTTCGAGAAGGCAGTCGCGGGAGCGATGCGTAGCCCACTCGGAGTTGGTGCATCGCGCTTTCACACAGGGGGAGAAGCAGGTGTAGTAGACACTGTCTACTTAGGTGCATTTAGACGTGAAGCACTTCTTGAAATTGGTGGATTTGATGAACGCTTTACTCGTGCACAAGATTGGGAACTGAATTTTCGTTTGCGCGAAAATGGTGGTGTTGTGTATTTCGATCCGCGATTACACGTTACCTACCGACCACGTTCTTCTATCAAGGCGCTCGCTAAACAATATTTTGAATATGGTCGCTGGCGTCGCGTAGTTTCTCGTCGCCATATTGGAACTATTAATTATCGCTACCTGGCTCCACCTGTTGCTCTCGTTGGCTTCTTAACGTCTCTCATTGCCGGGTTTTTCACGCCGATACTCTTTCTTCCTGCCGCCATTTATTTATTTTTTGTCCTAATAGCTTCGGTCAAAATTGCATCGTCTCTTCGAGAGTATTTCCTTCTCTTGGCCGTGATTCCAACGATGCACTTCGCATGGGGAGCCGGATTTATCTCTTCACCAAAGAATCTCGTGCCTCTGGATGAAAAAAGCTAGTTAAGGCCGAATAACGAGGTGGCTACTGCGGTAGCCTTTCGCACGTGGAGAAACCAGTAGTTGTTTATGAGCCTTTCCGCGCGGGTTTGCCGCCCATGCGCGAGTACTTGCGCTCACTCTGGAGACGCCGAACCTTTATCGCCGAATTTTCTCGCTCTGATCTACGGGAGCAAAATTACGGTTCAGTCTTCGGACAGCTGTGGCTAGTTCTCAACCCATTACTTCTCTCTGCGGTCTATTTTCTTCTCATATATGTAATTGGTGGAAGCAGCGATTCAATTCGATTTGGTCATCTGACCGCAAGCCTTTTCCTCTTTTACTTAATTGCAAATAGCTTAACCGGGGGAGTGAAGGCAATCACTTCGGGTCAACGATTGATTCTTAATACTTCTTTTCCTCGCATTATGTTGCCAATGTCAGCCACAGTAATTGCTCTCTTTAAATTCATTCCAACCCTTATTGTCTTTGCCGTAATCCATCAGATAATCGGACTCCCTTATTCGTGGCAAATGTTTTGGGCAATTCCAATCTTGCTAATTGCATTGGTAATGGCTCTGGGAATGGCCATATTAATCTCATGTATCAATGTTTACTTCCGTGACATCTCGAGCATGCTTCCTTATCTCACACGAAGTTTGCTCTACCTATCTCCTATTCTTTATGAAGCGACCAATATCTCAGACCGAATCAAGTCACTAGAAATTGCAAATCCAATCTTCTTTTTGCTTGATTCTTGGTCACGCGTTGTTGTGCACGCTGAGGCTCCTTCGACCTACGGCCTTATTCATGCAACAGCGTGGTCTTTATTTATCTTTTTTGTAGGAACATATTTCTTCTTATCGAGGGAGCGTGATTTCGCTGTCCGACTATAACCACGAACATTCTCCTCATAGCGTCGCAGTCACTGTAAAAGATCTCGGCCTTACATACACAACCTCTATTGATAAGAAGCCAACTTTAAAAGCGCGCTTGAAAACTCTAGGTCGAGGCAAGAAGCACACTCGAATTGTTCGAGCACTCAACGAAGTATCGATCGATGTGCATTACGGAACCGTGCTTGGGATTATTGGCTCTAACGGAGCTGGAAAGTCTTCATTGATGCGAGTGATTTCTGGAATTGTGCCTCCCACACAAGGGCGCGTAGAAGTGTACGGATCCGTAAGTACGCTTCTTGCTTTAGGTGTTGGTTTTAATCCGTCAATGACTGGTCGCGACAATGTCTACTTAGGTGGGCTTGCTGCAGGAATGTCTCGTGAGGAAATTGATGCCAACTTTGATGCCATTGCAGATTTCTCCGAGCTAGGTGAAGCAATCGATGCACCAATGCGCACTTATTCCTCCGGCATGTATGCACGTCTAGCATTTTCTGTTGCCGCAGTCGTCGAACCAGATATTCTCATTATCGATGAGGCTCTCAGTACCGGAGACGTAAAGTTTAAAGAGAAGAGCCTCAATCGCATTAAGGAACTTCGCACCGCAGATCGGGCACTCATTCTTGTCAGCCATGCACTTGCAACGATTGAAGATATTTGTAATGAAGTTGTCTGGCTCGATAAGGGCAAACTCATGATGAGAGGCAAACCCACAGAGGTAATTGCGGCATATCGTGAATTTGTAGATGCAAGAAAGAGCGCGTCATCTGATGAGGATGTATAAAGCTTTAACACTCGCATTGCTTTCGCTCATTGTAATTCCTATTGCAAGTGCTGAGACTCCTCAAACTTTCTCTTTTACTGGTGCTGGATATGGCCATGGGGTCGGAATGAGCCAGATGGGTGCCAGAGCGCATGCCTTAACCGGCGAGAGCGCAACAGCCATTCTTAATTACTATTACAAAGATGTAAGCATTACACCGGTGGTTGATACTCAAACTATTCGGGTGAATATTGGCCATTTGCTGCACTCGGTTTCATTTGTATCCACTACACCCGATTCAACAATTCAAATATTTGCAGGCGAAGTAGTCGGACCTACAGATGCACTGCCTATTGCAACTTTTATGACTAAACAGAAGGCATCCTTCAGGCTCGACGCAAACGGTGCGATAACAGGTCCAGTCTCAGGTAAGAGCTTCACCATTAGATGGACTGGCCCAAATTCACTCGTAACATTTGCACAACCTGGAAGTGCTGTGAAATATCGATATGGGCAGATCCAGATGAAAGTAATCAAAGGTGCAATCGAAGTCACCAATTCGCTTTTGATTCACGATGAATATTTGTGGGGAATTAGTGAGATGCCATCTTCATGGCCCGCAGCAGCACTGGAAGCGCAGGTAATTGCATCGCGCTCTTATGCACTTGCCAAAGTTGGAGTTCTTAAAGCTTCATGCGACTGTCACGTCTACTCACATATTGCAGATCAAAACTTTGTAGGTTATTCGAAGGAGATTGAACCTAAAATAGGTGCGCTCTGGAAAGCGGCCGTGATTCGAACAAATCTGGACACAACAACGAGTTTGGCAATTCTGGCTAAAGGCAAACCAATTCAGGCTTACTTCTTCTCCTCATCAGGTGGGGCAACGCAGACGACTGCAGATGCATGGGGCCAAGCAACTTCCTACACTCAATCCGTTGCAGATCCTGCAGGGCTCAATCCAAAAATAAATCCAAGGTTTGCCTCGTGGAAGGCAAATGCAACTCAAGAACTGGTATCACAAGCCTTTTTGCTTCCTGATGTCGTATCCCTTGAAGTCATTTCTCGAAATTCGGCAGGAGCAGTTACATATATAAAAGGGACTTCGCGAAATGGTTCTACCAAGTTGTTGCGTGGAGATACTTTTAGAAGTCGAGTGAAAATTCCTTCACCGTACTTCCAATTAGCTAATTAACTAGTTGGCGTGAAGCACCGAGTTCAAGCCGCCCCATGTTCCGGTGCGCATAACAACTTCAAGGCCTCCAGTAAGTGAATTTCGACGAAACAATAAATTACTTGCCCCTGAAAGAGATCCAGCTTTTACAACTTCACCATCTGGCAGAGTTACCTTTGCCGCGGCAGTGAGATAAGTACCCGCTTCAATAACGCAGTTATCACCGAGGGAAATGCCAAGACCTGAATTTGCTCCCAGGAGACACTTTTCTCCAATGGAGATTACTTCTTTACCTCCACCGCTGAGGGT
>CAFAZZ010000039.1_pt1 | contig 8423 bp, 8 predicted proteins | sample 7267931 | NCBI WGS metagenome assembly CAFAZZ01 (sample SAMEA6814014, study PRJEB35770) | uncultured Actinomycetes bacterium | biome: Freshwater; feature: Freshwater reservoir; material: water | place: Czech Republic | collected 2016-04-20 | depth 30m m | reverse complement strand
CGCGTATCGCTAATAAGAGCGTTGTTCACCAACTCTTCACAGTGATTGCACCAACTTTTGCTAACCGCGAAGGTGGATACACACGTATTACAAAGATCGGTCCACGTAAGGGCGACAACGCTCCTATGGCAGTGATCGAACTCGTAACAGATAAGTAAACCGACTCACTCTTACGATGGCGCAGCCCACTCTCTTTCCTGAGAGTGGGTTTCGTCGTTTAAGACTTGATATCGCCTACGACGGCACCAATTTTTATGGGTGGGGCGCACAACCGGATCGACGAACAATCCAAGATCTCGTAGAAGAAGCAATCTCTCGTATTTCGCGTGTGGATACAGCATCAATTGTTGCAGGACGCACAGATGCAGGAGTGCATGCCACCGGCCAAGTAGTTCATGTCGATGTCCCTGATGCCATCTTTGATGGAGAGCTGACTTATAAGGACCTGCGATACAAACTTAATCGGATTCTTGATGAGGATGTTCGCATAATGAATGTCACCGATGCACCCGTTGGGTTCCACGCCCGCTTTTCAGCGCTTCGACGTCACTACATCTACAAAATCTTAGATAACAATGATGTGGTTTTGCCGCTTTCCCGTTATGACGTTGCTTCTTGGTATCGCCCTCTTGATGTTGAGAAGATGAATGAAGCTAGCGCTTTAGTTCTAGGGCATCATGATTTCGCGGCCTTCTGCAAATTTAGACAGGGCGGAACCACAATTCGTACCCTTGAAAAATACGAATGGAAGCGAACTGAAGAAGGATTACTTGTCGCAGATGTTGCAGCAGATGCCTTCTGTTATTCGATGGTGCGCAATCTTGTGGGGGCCGTAGTCTGCGTAGCAGATGGACGCAAAGATCCGAGCTGGATGGCTGAGCTTCTTGCAAATAAAGAGCGAGTATCAGATTCACTCGTATTCCCAGCTCGTGGGTTGAGTCTTTATAAAGTTGACTACCCAACTGATGATCAACTTCTTGAACGCGCAAAGGTCACGATCGGAAAACGGGATGGAAGCGGTTAATGGGACATATTGATGTCTCAGGTGTGGAGTATTCACTCTCCGATGGGCGCGTACTTCTTAATGATGTTTCATTTCGTGTTGGAGATGGTGCAAAAGTTGCCTTAATCGGCCCCAATGGTTCAGGTAAGACAACTCTGATCCGCATGATCTGTGGTGATATTTCACCTGATCAAGGAAGCGTCGCAATCACTGGCGGGCTTGGTGTCATGCGCCAGTTCATTGGCTCTGTACGCGATGAAACCACTGTGCGCGAAATTCTTATCTCCGTCGCTCCCGCTCGCATTCGCGACGCCGCAGCAAAGATCCTTGAATCTGAAAAAGTGATGAATGAAGATGGCTCTGAAAAGAGCCAGATGGCTTACGCCCAAGCAATTATCGATTGGGGAGATTGCGGCGGCTATGACTTCGAAGTTATCTGGGATAAATGCTGCACTGAGATGCTCGGAAAGTCCTTTGATGAAGTCGCAGAACGTAAAGTAAATACGCTATCTGGGGGAGAGCAGAAGAAGCTGGTCCTGCGTGCTCTCCTCGAGGGCCCTGAAGAAGTTCTGCTCCTTGACGAGCCGGATAACTACTTAGATGTTCCATCCAAACGCTGGCTTGAAAAAGTAGTCGCCGAGACAAAAAAATCTGTTTTATTTGTAAGTCACGATCGCGAACTTCTACAGAACACGGCCACACGTATCGTTGCACTCGAACAAGGTGTCAATGGAAATACAGCGTGGATCCATGGCGGAAAATTTGATACGTGGCACGAAGCCAGGCGGGCTCGAAATGAGAGATTTGCAGAGCTTCTACTTCGCTGGGAACAAGAACATCAACGTCTGATTGATCTAGTCCGAACTCTGCAAGTACAGGCAGCGAGTTCACCCGATATGGCAAATAAGTACCATGCAATGCAGACAAGACTTCGTAAGTTTGAAGAAGCTGGTGCACCTGAAGCACCCCCTGTCGAACAAGATGTAAAAGTTGGGCTTCGTGGTGGACGCACAGGGTTACGAGCTCTTACCTTTGAAAACTTAGCGATTGAAAACCTGACAGAGCCATTTAATTTCGAAGTCTTCTTTGGTGATCGCATCGCAGTTCTTGGAAAGAATGGAACAGGTAAATCACACTTCTTCCGATTGATCTCTGGAGACTCGACCGTGAAGTATGCAGGCAATTTTAAGATTGGTGCTCGAGTGGAAATCGGTTACTTTGCTCAGACGCATTCCCATCCTGAATTTGAAGGCAAGACACTTCTCGAAATTCTTTGGGAGACCTATTCTCTGCAATTAGGTCCGGCAAAGAGCGTGCTTCGTAAATATGAGATAGATAAACAAGCAGAACAGAAATTCTCATCTTTATCTGGGGGACAACAAGCTCGTTTTCAAATTCTCCTCCTTGAGCTTTCAGGATCGACTCTACTTTTACTCGATGAACCAACAGATAATTTAGATCTTGCAAGCGCTGAATCACTTGAACATGCCCTCGATCGTTATGAGGGCACAGTCTTATCTGTGACCCACGACCGATGGTTTACCCGAGGATTTAATCGATTTCTTGTTTTTGGAGCCAATGGCCAGGTTTATGAGTCTGCCGAGCCGGTATTTGATTTCTAAAGGCGATTCCATGCGGGGGATTTAGGCCATTTTGACCCACCCCCCGCATAAAAGGTAAAGTTCCACTCCTGCGCCAGCTAGGCGCGACTCGTAAGAACCTAGAACTCATAAAGAAGAAGGTAATAAAGCATGCGTACATATAGCCCCAAGGCAGGCGACGCCGATCGTAAGTGGCACGTTATCGATGCACAAGATGTTGTGCTCGGTCGTCTTGCAACACACGCGGCGGTACTTCTTCGTGGAAAGCACAAGGCAACATTTGCACCACACATGGATATGGGCGACTTCGTCATCGTTATTAATGCAGAGAAGATTGCGCTCTCTGGAACAAAGGCAACAACAAAGTTTGCTCACCATCACTCAGGTTTCCCAGGCGGTTTAACATCAACTGTTTACGGCGAGCTCATTGAGAAGCACCCAACACGCGCTGTAGAAAAGGCGATCAAAGGAATGCTTCCTAAGAACCGCCTAGGCGCACAGGTTGCATCAAAGTTAAAGGTCTACGCAGGCCCAGAACATCCACATGCAGCACAGGCTCCAACTCCATATGTATTCACTCAAGTTTCTCAAGTAGCGAAGTAAGGGATAAGAAAAAGATATGTCAGATACAACTTTTAACGAGATCGACGAGACAGAGACACCTACTTCTTACTCTTCTTCTACTCCTGCACCAGCAACTAATCGCAAAGCAATCACAGCTCCAGGCGCTGGCGTAGGTCGCCGCAAGGAAGCAGTTGCTCGCGTTCGCCTCGTACCTGGCACAGGTCGTTGGGTTGTAAACGGCAAGACACTTGAAGCGTATTTCCCAAATAAGGTTCACCAACAGCTTGTCTCAGAACCATTTCGCACAGTAGGCGCTGAGAATAACTACGACGTTTTTGCTCGCATCAATGGTGGAGGAGTTTCAGGTCAAGCTGGCGCACTCCGTCTTGGAGTTGCTCGTTCACTTAATGAGATCGACAGAGAAGCTAACCGTCCAGCTCTTAAGAAGGCTGGCTTCCTCAAGCGCGATGCACGCGTTATCGAACGTAAGAAGTACGGCCTCAAGAAGGCGCGTAAGCGTTCTCAGTACTCAAAGCGTTAATTCTTTTATTCTCGATATCCCGTTTGTTGCAAAGGAGTTGAAATGGCTCTCTTTGGAACAGACGGGATTCGTGGTTTAGCCAACGGTGAAACCCTCACAGCTGAAATCGCTGTCGATGTTGCAGTAGCTGCAGCTCATATCCTCGTTGAAAGTTCATCAAATAAGGGCAAACGTCCCCGTGCAATCGTTGGCCAAGATTCACGCGCATCAGGTGAATTCCTTGAAGCCGCAGTAGCTGCAGGTCTTGCTAGCGCAGGTGTCGATGTCTATCGCGTTGGTGTTCTACCGACTCCCGCAGTTGCTTATCTCGTTGGCGAATCTGGCGCTGATCTCGGCGTCATGATCTCTGCCTCTCACAACCCAATGCCAGATAACGGAATTAAGTTGTTCTCTCGCGGTGGCGGAAAGCTCGATGATGCAATCGAAGCAGCGATTGAAAAGCGCATGGGAGAGCCATGGACTCGTCCTACTGGCCGCGATGTTGGACGTATTTCTTTTGATGAGACAGCTAGCGCTCGCTACTTAACTCATTTACTTTCTTCTGTTTCTACACCCCTGCGCAATCTAAAGATTGTTGTCGACTGCGCCAATGGCGCCTCATCTGTCGTTGGGCCACAAGCTTATGAAAAAGCCGGTGCAACTGTGGTTGCAATTCATCACGCGCCAGATGGATGGAATATCAATGAGAATTGCGGATCTACACATCTTGAAGATCTACAAGCACGTGTTGTAGCCGAGGGTGCTGACTTTGGTATTGCACATGATGGCGATGCAGATCGCTGCCTTGCAGTAGATGCACATGGAAACATTATTGATGGTGATGCAATAATGACGATCCTTGCCCGTGGATTTAAAGAGCGGGGTGCACTCAAATCCAACACGATTGTCGGAACAGTCATGAGTAATCTTGGATTTATTCAGGCCATGAAAGAGGCAGGCATCGATGTGATCACAACAGCAGTCGGTGATCGCTATGTGCTTGAAAAGATGCTCGAAGGTGATTTCACATTAGGTGGCGAACAATCAGGCCATCTCATCATGCGCGAATTTGCAAATACAGGCGACGGAATCCTGACTGCTCTCCAACTTGCTCAAGAAGTTGTGCGCACCAATAAACCTCTTGCAGAACTAGCTGCAAGCATGACGCGCTTTCCTCAAGTATTAATAAATATTCCAAATGTTGCAAAGGAAAAATTGCAGAGCTCCATGGCAATTGCCCAAGCCGTTACGGCAGCAGAATCAACTCTTGGTGACAAAGGACGCGTATTGCTTCGCGCCTCTGGTACTGAACCACTTGTAAGAGTGATGGTTGAAGCCTCGAGTGATAACCTTGCACAAGAAATCGCAGCATCACTCGCTGCTACCGTTAAGGCAGAACTGGGGAACTAATTCGTGTGCGGAATCGTGGGTTACACAGGACCACAATCTGCATTCACGCCCATTGTTGAAGGGCTACGCCGTCTCGAATACCGTGGCTATGACTCAGCCGGAATCGCACTTGGCACTGGCACGTCACTCTTTGTAGAAAAACGCGCAGGCAAACTTTCTAATCTCGAGGCAGCACTTCCTGCGAACTTGCCAACTGTTCATTCAGGAATAGGACACACTCGATGGGCTACTCACGGCGGCCCAACTGATCGAAATGCTCACCCACATCTAGATAACGAGGGCAAGCTTGCAGTCATACATAATGGAATTATCGAAAATTACTCAGAGCTAAGGGCAGAGCTTGAAAAGCGCGGACATAAATTTTCATCTGAAACAGATACAGAATCTGTAGCTCATCTACTCTCTGAACTTCGTAAAGAACACAATGGAGATTTAACCGCTGCCATGCGCGCTGCCGTCAAGCGCCTTCGTGGATCTTTTACTCTCCTTGCAATCCACGCAGATTCACCTCAAACCATCGTGGGTGTCCGCAGAAATTCTCCACTAGTTGCAGGACTTGGTGACGGCGAGAACTTCTTGGCATCTGATGTCGCAGCATTTATCGATTACACCAAGCGGGCTGTAGAGCTTGGCCAAGATGAAGTGGTCACTATTACTCCTGATGCAATAACAATTTGCGATCTGGATGGAAACTCACTTCCCCTTCGCGAATATGAAATCACCTGGGATGCAGCTGCAGCACAAAAGGGTGGCTTCGCGCACTTCATGTTAAAGGAAATCTTCGATCAACCAAAAGCTATAGCCGATACCTTAATTGGACGCCTGAGTGATAACAATCAAATTCAACTTGATGAATTGCATATGAGTGATGAAGAAATCAAAGGTATTAAGCGAATTTCTGTAATTGCATGCGGAACGGCCTATCACGCAGGAATGGTGGCTAAATATGCGATTGAAAAGTGGGCAAAGATTCCAGTAGATGTCGAGATTGCATCTGAATATCGATATCGAGATCCCATCGTTGATAAAGAAACCCTCGTTATAGCTATCTCTCAATCTGGTGAAACGATGGATTTATTGATGGCGGTGCGACATGCCAAGGCAGGTGGAGCCCGAGTTCTTGCTGTCTGCAACACAAACTCTTCGACGATTCCGCGCGAGTCTGATGCAGTGCTTTATACCCATGCAGGTCCCGAGATTGCAGTGGCTTCAACAAAGGCATTCGTTACTCAAATTGTGGCCGTGTATCTGATCGGTCTCAAATTGGCTCAGGTTCGTGCGACTCTTGCAGAAAAACAAGTCCAGAGCCTGTACAACGAAATGCTTGAACTCCCAGGCAAAGTTGAGCAAATTCTCGAAACTATCGAACCTCTTCGCGAATTAACTCGCAAATTTACAAAGAACAACACGGTACTTTTCTTGGGTCGTGGAATCGAATACCCAATTGCACTTGAGGGTGCACTTAAATTAAAAGAACTTGCCTACATCCACGCCGAAGGTTTTGCCGGTGGCGAGCTCAAACATGGACCTATTGCACTGATTGAGGAAGGCACTGCAGTCATAGCAATTCTTCCTCCCGGGGATGAAAATGCACTTGATGAAAAAATGTTGAGCAATATTCAAGAGGTAAAGGCGCGCGGTGCACGAGTCGTTGTCATTGCTCCCGAAGGTGCCGATGTAATTGGCGCCGAGCACATTATTCGCATTCCCGTCGCATCACCACTTTTCCAGCCCATCCTTGCCACGGTGCCGCTTCAAGTTTTTGCATATGAAATTGCAGTTGCACGCGGAACTGATGTTGATCAGCCTCGTAATTTAGCTAAATCAGTCACTGTCGAATAACAATGCCAACAATTGTGGATCATCGCCATCGCCAAATGAGACGCGCGCTCAAATGGGCAGCCGGACTTTTTCTTGGGTATCTATACATCACGTATCAAGTACTTACAGATGGATTTCTTGTTCGTATTGATCGCGAACTCAATGATCTTGAGCACCCACGATTTCGAGGAACCATTGGCTTTTTAGTCAGACGCCTCGATGACCTAGGACTGCGTAGTGTTTCAGGTATTGCCCTCCTGATAGTCGCCATTTATATTTCGCGACGATTTAAAACGTGGAGACCTATCAACCTCGGACTTCTTTCATTTATCTCACTTAATGTAGTTGTCGGAGCGTTTAAATATGGATTGGGTCGTACCAAGCCTCGCGATGGCTTAGATATTTTGCACGCAGGAGGAATGTCATACCCAAGTGGCCATGCATCCAATGCGATCTTTATATGGGGAGTAATTGCATATTTGATTTATCGCTACGCGCACGTCAATAGATATAACGGCCGTCTAGCAAGTGCGGGCGTGGGCCTACTTGCTATGACAGTGTGCGCTGTCTCGCTCCTACGAAATACACATTGGTTTCTCGATTTGCTTGGGGGATTGTTACTTGGAGGCAGTCTCCTAGTCCTCATCATCGCGATAGATCGATTCTTTCCATCTCATAGCCAACTCCACTAGGGGCTAATACACTCGCTCCCATGATTGATGGAATCGGAATCGATGTCGTAGATATTGCGCGGTTCCTCGAATCCCTCGAGCGCACTCCGGGATTGCGGGAGAAACTTTTCACCGAATCAGAACGCACTCAATCTGCACAGTCACTCGCTGCTCGCTTTGCAGCCAAAGAGGCGCTGTATAAAGCGTTAAGTCCAAATCACGGACTTCACTGGCATGATGCTGAAGTAATAAACCAACCTAATGGCAAACCAGAATTTCTCTTTCGTGGCGAGATCGCAGATCTAATCGATGGAGCCGATGTACATCTTTCGCTATCACATGATGCTGGAATTGCATCTGCAATGGTTGTGGTTGAAAGATGAGAGCAGAAGCAATCGTTGATTTAAATGCGATTAAGCACAATATTCAGATGCTGAAAGAATCCTCTGGCACGAAACTCCTTGCAGTTGTAAAAGCAGATGCTTATGGTCACGGACTCGTACCTGTAGCCAAAGCCGCACTCTCCGCAGGGGCAGACTATTTAGGTGTAGCTCTACTTGAAGAGGCAATCGCACTTCGAGAATCTGGCATCGATGCACCCATCCTCGCGTGGTTAGTTCAACCTGGATCAGATTTTAAGAAAGCCATCGATCTTGACATTGAATTAGCGGCAGCATCTTTGGCAGCTCTCAAGGAAATTTCAGAGGCTTCATCTCATAAGAATGCCAGAGTTCATCTCGAAGTCGATACCGGAATGACTCGAGGCGGTTTTCTCTCTGAGTGGGATCACATTGATGTCGAAGATGTGAAGAACATTGACATCGTTGGAATCT
>CAFAZZ010000037.1_pt1 | contig 8638 bp, 6 predicted proteins | sample 7267931 | NCBI WGS metagenome assembly CAFAZZ01 (sample SAMEA6814014, study PRJEB35770) | uncultured Actinomycetes bacterium | biome: Freshwater; feature: Freshwater reservoir; material: water | place: Czech Republic | collected 2016-04-20 | depth 30m m | reverse complement strand
TCTTCAAATTCTTGGCAGTATTGCTTCGCTCATTCAGATTGATTCTGGATGGGAGGCAGCAACAGCTGCTGCACTTGGATCACTCGCCGATGCAGTTGTTGTGAAAGACCTTTCTTCGGCAGTAAATGTGCTGACTACTTTGCGCAGCGAAAATCTTGGTCAAGCAGATGTGCTTGTTCACGAACCTGGAAATCGGGCAGGAAATCAGACTCCTTCAGGTTTGACCTCACTCCTGAGTTATGTTCGTTCGCCCCAGATTGCAGAGCTTCTTGAATCACTTTTAGGCGCAACCGTAGTTGCAGATAACGCCCGCTCTGCCGAAGCGATCCTTCGCCAACATCCAAGAGTGACAGTTGTTACTCGCGATGGCGATGTCATCACTTCGCAGCGAGCACGGGGTGGGTCAACATCATCATCTTCACTGATTGAAATCAAGGCCCTCGTTGAAGAGCTATCTAAGAAACTTGAAGAACTCAATCACAAATGCGATCGTCTTAAATTTGAGATTTCTTCAGCGGCTACCGAAGTTGAAGTTAAGCAATCCGCTTTTGATGCAGCGCTCAGCAAACTGAATGAGTCCGATGCAAGAATTGCTGCACTCACAGAACAACTGGCTGTATCTGGACAAAATATTAAATCTGCAACCGCAGAGGTGGAAAGGCTCACTTCAGCAATTGATGAAGCCACTGCCGCAAAGTCACGTGATGAAAATGAACTCTCCATCGCATCTCATTAGATGCAGAACCACTGCGAAATTGCTGAACCAGATCACGCACGTGTCGAAGCATTCCGAAATGAAGTTTCCAATGCACGTACGGCAGAGGTTGAAGCTCGACTCGCAGTGCGTACTTCTGAAGAACGTGTAACTTCAATTGCTGCCCGCGCCCAAGCGCTTGAAGAATCTGCACACGCTGAACGTGAAGCATCAGAACGCGCAGTCTCTCGCCGCGGAGCGCGCGCTCGTGGCGCAGTAATTTCTCAGGCAATCGCAGAAGCTGCCTACGAAGCGTTGATTCATATCGAGCGATCAATTGCGAAGGCGCAATCTGAAAGATCTCGTCTTGAGAACAATCGCGCAGAGCGCGAAGGAGAAACTCTCACGGTTCGAGCTCGTAATCGCCAGCTCACACTTGAGCTTGATCAATTAACTTCAAGTGTCCATAGAGATGAGATTGCACGTGCAGAACAACGGATGCGAGTTGAGGCTCTAGAGAGTAAAGCTGTTGAAGAGCTTGGAATAGACGTTCCAACACTCATCTCCGAATATGGTCCAGATAAAGATGTACCAACATTTATCGAAACCGAATCTGGCGAAATCATTGCAACAGAATTGATTCCATACCGACGCGATCAGCAAGAGAAACGCTTGGCTGCAACAGAACGCTCCCTCACGCTACTCGGCAAGATTAATCCTCTTGCGCTCGAGGAGTACAACGCGCTCGAGGAACGCTTAAAGTTCTTGGCAGAGCAGCTTGAAGATCTCAAGCGCACCAAGAAAGATCTTCTCGACATCATCAAGGAAGTTGATGATCGTGTACAGCAAATCTTTATGGAAGCTTACGAAGATGTTGCTGAGCACTTCAAAGATATTTTTGCCCGACTTTTCCCAGGCGGCGATGGTCGCCTGATACTCACAAATCCGGATGATTTGCTTAACACTGGCGTTGATGTCGAAGCTCGACCACCAGGAAAGCGCATCAAGAGACTCTCTCTGCTTTCTGGTGGAGAAAAATCGCTCACAGCCGTAGCCATGCTTGTTGCGATCTTTAAGTCTCGCCCAAGTCCTTTCTATGTACTCGATGAGGTAGAAGCAGCGCTGGATGATGTGAACCTCGGAAGACTTCTTACAATTTTGGAAGAACTTCGCGAAAGTTCGCAGTTAATTATTATTACCCACCAGAAGCGCACAATGGAGATTGCCGATGCGCTCTATGGAGTGACCATGCGCGGTGATGGAGTTACTGAAGTAATTTCGCAACGACTTCGCGAATCTGAAACAGCCTAGATTTATTAGGAGGTAAGCGATGGGTCTCTTTAATCGTCTTCTCGCAAAGGTGCGCGGCACTTCAACTGCTTCATCTCAGGATTGGTCTGAAATTGAAATCGAACTCCTGGAATCTGATCTTGGCCCAACCCTTGTCTCCGAATTACTCGATTCAGCAAAGAAAATGCGCGGGGATGATGCCGAAAGCTCAATAAGAGATATTTTAAAGGCGAAGCTCTCACAGAAACCCCGCCTGATTCATGGCTCATATCCGACGAATGTTGTGATGGTTGTCGGCGTTAACGGCACTGGAAAGACAACATCAGTCGCAAAATTGGCAGCACATTTACATAAACAAGGAGATAGCGTTCTGCTCGCTGCAGCAGATACTTTTCGCGCAGCTGCTGTCGATCAATTGCAAACGTGGGGAAATCGACTTGGAGTTGAGGTTATCTCTGGGAAAGAGGGTGCAGAGCCTGCATCAGTTGCATTCGATAGCGTAAAACGTGCATTGGAAAATAGGAGCAAGTATTTAATTATTGATACTGCAGGGCGATTGCATAATAAGAATGATTTAATGGCAGAACTCGGAAAGGTAAAGCGTGTAATTGAAAAAGGCGCCCCCCTTGCAGAAGTTCTATTGGTAATTGATGCAACGACTGGCCAGAATGGATTAGCTCAGGCCAAGATTTTTAGTGAGGCAGTTGAAGTCACAGGCCTGATACTGACAAAGCTCGACGGAAGCGCCCGCGGGGGAGTCGCCCTTGCAATCGAGCGCACGCTAGATATCCCAATCAAATTTATCGGCACAGGCGAAGGCGCTGGAGATTTTGCCCCCTTTGACCCCGATTCTTATCTCGATGGGCTGCTCGCGTAACCTCGCTGTAACACAATGGGCCATTTTGTGACGCCCCCTTAACCTCGGACACCATCTGCCGTAACGCTTATTCGACATCTTTACGCCATCTCAACGACGAGAACCTATCCCAATCTCAGGTCTGTACTGAATCAGACTCGAAATGAAATGGACTCGAAATGGATCAAGTAGTTCTTAATGGCGGTGATACCGCGTGGATGTTAGCTAGTACAGCACTTGTACTACTTATGACTCCTGGCTTGGCATTCTTCTACGGCGGAATGGTTCGCACAAAGAGTGTTCTTAACATGATGATGATGTCTATGGTGACAATCGGAATTGTTAGCGTGCTCTGGGTTATTTATGGATTTGAATTAGCGTTTGGATACAAATCAGATTCACCATGGTTTGGCGGAATCGGATTCAGCGGCCTTGGTGGCGCAGTGAATGAGCTGACCAATAACGGCGGCATCTATCCAATTCCTGTCCTTGTCTTTGCAGCATTCCAGTTGATGTTCGCAATCATCACACCGGCACTTATTTCAGGTGCCATTGCAGATCGTGCAAAGTTCACTTCGTGGGCGATATTCGTAGCAATTTGGTCAACGGTTGTGTACTTCCCGGTTGCTCACTGGGTATTTGCATTTGGTAACAAGATTGGTGACAAGGTTACGAGCACTGGTTACTTGGCTGGTAAGGGTCTTGAAGACTTTGCAGGCGGAACTGCAGTGCATATCAATGCGGGTGCTGCAGGTCTAGCTCTTGCAATTGTTCTTGGAAAGCGAATTGGATGGCGTAAAGAATCAATGCGTCCGCATTCGTTACCACTCGTCATGCTTGGTTCTGGCCTCTTGTGGTTCGGATGGTTTGGTTTTAATGCAGGTTCCGCACTTGCTGCAAACGGAATCGCTGGACTTGCCTTTATGAATACTCAAGTTGCGACTGCTGGAGCAGTTCTCGGTTGGTTGCTAGTTGAAAAAGTAAGAAATGGCCATGCAACTTCTCTTGGCGCAGCATCTGGTGCTGTGGCTGGTCTTGTGGCAATCACACCGGCTTGTGCATTCGTTGCTCCATGGGCTGCAGTAGTTATTGGAATTCTTGCCGGAATTTTCTGCTCTCTTGCAGTGGGTATTAAGTACAAGCTTGGCTTTGACGACTCACTTGACGTCGTCGGAGTGCACCTCGTGGGTGGAATCTGGGGATCACTATCAATCGGTTTCTTCGGTACACATGTTGTGAACAGCATCGGCCTCGACGGAATCTTCTATGGTGGTGGCGCAGCACTCCTTGGTAAGCAAGCTCTCGGCGTTGGTCTTGTACTTGGGTATTCATTTATTGCAACTCTCATCATCGGTTTTGCAATTGAAAAGACAATCGGCTTCCGTGTTTCACGCGAAGTTGAAATTGAAGGCATCGACCTTAAGGAACATGCCGAATCCGCATACGAATTAGCAAGCTCATCACGTGGAGGTGCATCACTATGAAGTTGATTACTGCAATCCTTAAGCCATTTAAGTTAGATGATGTAAAAGATGCTCTACAAGCCGCAGGTATCACAGGCATGACAGTCTCTGAGGCAAGTGGTTTTGGTCGTCAACGTGGCCATACAGAGGTCTACCGTGGCGCTGAGTACACAGTGGATCTTGTACCTAAGGTTCGCCTCGAAGTTCTAGTTGACGATAATGATGCAGCATCTGTTGTAGATGTCATCGTTAAAGCGGCTTCGACTGGATCTATCGGTGATGGCAAAGTTTGGACAACTCCTGTAGATCAGGTAGTACGTGTACGTACAGGGGAAAAAGGGCCTGACGCTATCTAAGTAGTTCACCCTTTTGTCTAAAACTTAATTAACCAGAACTAAGATTGGCGACATGGGGACAAGGGAAAGACGTAATAGATCTAACGAGGGTGATCTGCTTCTTTCTTCTCTCTTCAAAGAGAGTGTCTCTGAGCTTTGGGGAGCCAATCCGCACGAAGTAGCTATCGCCGCGGTCGGAGGTTTCGGCCGCGGCGAACTATCTCCAGGTTCAGATTTAGATATTGTCATTATTCACACCGGCTCTCTTCCAGATAAAGAGTTATCTGCCTTCGTTAATCGGATTTTGTACCCATTGTGGGATAAGAATGTAAAAATTGATCATTCTGTTCGCACTCGTTCTGAGATGCGAAGTGCTGCAGAAGATGATCTCAAAGTTGCGATGGGTTTGCTTGATATTCGTCTCGTGTGCGGAAGTGCTGATTTAGTGGCTGCGGTACAAGTAGATGCACTTGAATCTTGGCGAAAGAATTCCAAAAAGAACCTTCTGCTTTTGGAAGATTCACTTACTGAGCGACACCAGCGAATCGGTGAACTTGCTTATCTTCTAGAGCCTGATCTGAAAGAGGCGCGTGGTGGATTGCGCGACATAACTGCCCTACGTGCAATTGAAAAAGCTTCCGCAATCTCTGTGCCTATTGGTCGAATCAGCGTTGCAGAGTCAACGCTTGCAAATGTTCGAGAAGCGCTTCATGTGGTAAGTGGTCGAGATAAAGATCGCTTGCTTTTTCAAGAGCAAGATAAAGTCGCTGAATATCTCGGTTATGCCGATGCTGATGCGCTCATGAGCGAAGTAGCAAAAGCGGCGCGATCTGTTGATTATTTACTTGATTCAACGTGGTACCGATTGGCGCATAAAGGTCGAGATGGATCTGGGAGATTACTGAAAAAGGTACGGTCCACCTCTCTATCTCGAGATATAAGCGTCTCGAATAAAGAGGTTGTAATAAGTATTGATGCAGACTTTTCACTTGATCCTGTGATTGGACTTCGCGCTTCTGCATCTGCAGCGCAGTTAGGTCTGCCGGTTTCAATGGATTCTCTAGCACTCCTTTCAAAGAGCTTAAGTGATGGAGTAGGGCTGCTTCCGACACCATGGCCGCGTGATGCTCGCGAAAATCTGATCTCACTCATAGGCGCGGGCTCTGCGATGGTACAAATCTTTGAAGCACTGGATCAAGAAGAGATTATTTTTCATTGGATTCCAGAGTGGAAGGAAGTTCGATCCCTTCCGCAACGCAATGTGCTGCACCGCCATACAGTTGATCGTCATATGGTCGAAACTGCCGTACAAGCCGCAGCACTAACGCGACAGGTGCACCGACCAGATTTGTTGCTTTTCAGCGCGCTCTTTCATGACATCGGGAAAGGCACTGAAGAAGATCACTCCGAACGAGGGGTCAGATTGATCGAACCATTAGCCCAGCGAATCGGATTCTCACATGAAGATGTAGAGACCATTAAGTTGCTGGTTAAACACCATCTTCTCTTGTCAGCAACTGCCACGCGACGTGATCTCGACGATCCAGCGACAATATCTTCGGTCGCAGAAGTTATTCCGGATTTGCAGACTCTTGAGCTTCTGCATGCCCTGAGCATTGCCGATGGCGAGGCAACAGGGCGAGCTGCATGGACTGAATGGAAAGCAGCGCTTGTCTCAGAATTGGTGACAAAGGTCGAACTCGCAATTACGGATAACACCGTTGCACCTCAGCCAGAGCTTACGGATTCACAGCGAGCTAAAGCTGATTCCGGAGTTTTGGCTGTTTCTATTGAAGATCGCGAGAGCGTCTATGCGATTGAAATTGTTGTTCCGGATAAGACAGGGCTGCTTTCTACCGTTGCCGGAGTACTCAATGTGCTACGTCTTGATGTGCGTTCTGCCCGAACAAAGTCATATGGAAATTCGGCTGTGATGCAGTGGATTGTTATCCCAGATCCGCATGCACCTGTGCTCACTGAAACTGTTCTACACCGCGAGATACTTCAGGCACTTGAGAGTAAGAGCTCCTTGGCCCGACGAATACAGGAGCGCATCGAAGCATATGCACAACTGCCAACTATTCCTGTACCTGATCCAATCGTTGATATCTTTTCAGATGCTGCAACAGATGCAACAATCATCGAAGTGCGCAGCCATGACCGTCCAGCGCTTCTCTTTGGCATTGGTGACTCAATCACAAAGAGCAATATCGATATTCGTTCTGCAATCGTGACAACCCTTGGTGCAGAGGCAATTGATACCTTGTACGTCACAGAGATTGGTGGGGGACCACTGACTTCAGATCGCGCTCAAGAAGTCGCAACTCGACTTCGCTCTGCCCTGAAGTAGAGTTCCACCACTATGTTTGACACGCTCTCCAGCAAATTTGCAGGTGCTTTTAGCGCCCTTCGATCTCGGGGAAAGATTTCTGAGAAAGATATCGATGCGACAACAGCTGATATCCGACTGGCACTTCTTGAAGCAGATGTTGCACTTGACGTTGTCGAGAGTTTTACGGCTCGGATTCATCAAAAATCTTTGGAAGTTCTTCCGACACTCCAATCAGGCACCAACCAAGCGCAAGCAATCTTCGATGTTGTAAACCAAGAACTCACCCAGATTCTCGGTGGAGGTGCTCGTCGAGTTCGTTTTGCCAAGAACCCACCGACTGTCATCATGCTTGCAGGTTTGCAAGGAGCAGGTAAGACAACTCTTGCTGCAAAGTTAGCTAAGTTTTATAAGGATCAAGGCGACACCCCAATCTTGGTTGCATCTGATCTTCAACGTCCAAATGCAGTCAATCAGCTTCAAGTTGTTGGTGAAGCAGCCGGCGTTCCCGTCTTTGCACCAGAGCCAGGCAATGGTGTGGGCAATCCGGTAAAAGTTGCGCAAGATGGAATCGCCTTTGCAAAGTCTAAACTTCATAACATTGTCATTGTCGATACTGCAGGTCGTCTCGGTGTTGATGAAGAACTTATGAAGGAAGCGATTGCAATTCGGGATGCAGTAAATCCTGATGAAATCCTCTTTGTAGTGGATTCCATGATTGGTCAAGATGCGGTGCGAACAGCCAAGTCTTTTCAAGATGGTGTGGGATTTGATGGAGTAGTTCTCACGAAACTCGATGGCGACGCGCGAGGTGGTGCGGCACTTTCAATTGCAGCCCTTACTGGTCGACCTATCATGTTTGCATCAACTGGTGAAAAATTGGTTGATTTCGATATTTTCTATCCCGAGCGCATGGCTTCCCGAATTCTTGGTATGGGAGACGTTGCAACTCTTGCCGAACAAGCGAAGAAAGCTTTTGATGGCGAATCTTCTAAGAAGCTTGAAGAGAAATTTATAGCTGGAGAAGATTTCACCCTCGATGATTTCCTCGAACAACTTGAGGCGATGTCGAAAATGGGATCGATGGGTAAATTACTTGGGATGCTGCCCGGTGCAGGCCAGATGAAGAAGCAGATTGAGAACTTTGATGAATCAGAGATCACGCGCACTAAGGCGATTGTGCAATCTATGACACCACTTGAGCGTCGTGATCTGAAAGTACTTAACGGTTCAAGGCGTGCGCGAATCGCACTCGGTGCTGGTCGCAAAGTCTCTGATGTGAATGCTCTCGTGGATAAATTCTCAGCAGCTCAAAAGATGATGAAGCAGATGCGCAATGGAGGGGGAATGGCGCTGCCGCCTGGGATGCCCGGTTTACCACCAGCGCCCAAGAAGGTCGCCCCGCCCCAGAAGAAGAAGTCGAAGTCTGGAAATCCAGCCAAGCGAGCGTTGGAAAACGGCTGATTTCCACATTGTGAGCGTAACTGGCAAGATTAGCCACCTGTTACAGGGCCCTCTACCCCGGTAACAATCCAATCCACAGTTGGACCTCTTGGCTACGCACCCCGCTGTAGCAAATTGGTACGACACACTTTTTAGGAGCACTACTTCTTTGTCTACAAAAATTCGTTTAATGCGCATGGGAAAAATTCGCACACCTTATTTCCGCAT
>CAFAZZ010000036.1_pt1 | contig 8773 bp, 7 predicted proteins | sample 7267931 | NCBI WGS metagenome assembly CAFAZZ01 (sample SAMEA6814014, study PRJEB35770) | uncultured Actinomycetes bacterium | biome: Freshwater; feature: Freshwater reservoir; material: water | place: Czech Republic | collected 2016-04-20 | depth 30m m | reverse complement strand
TAACTATCCAAACTCCTGAAGCGGTGATGTTCTGGGTGCTTGCACCAGTTGCAGTTCTCGCAGCGCTCGGCATGCTTCTCGTTAAGAAGGCGGTGCACTCAGCACTACTTCTTGCTTGGGTCATGATCACACTGGCTATTTTCTATATTGCACAAGATGCGCTCTTCCTTGGCATCGTTCAGATAGTCGTTTACACAGGTGCAGTAATGATGCTCTTCCTCTTTATCCTTATGCTCGTTGGTGTCGATGCTTCTGATTCGCTCACTGAGACAATTCCAGGATTACGCCCGATTGCAATCACAGCAGCACTTGGATTTGGTGGACTTCTCGTATCACTCATTGGCCACGCAACACTTGGCCATTCTGCAATTGGACTTGAAAGTGCAAATGGAGCTGGAAATGTTGAATCTCTAGCCCAACTTCTCTTCTCAACATATGTCTGGCCTTTTGAAGTTGTATCCGCGCTACTGATTACAGCTGCGCTCGGTGCAATGGTTCTCGCACATCACCAACGCACAGTTGCTCGTCCAACTCAGCGCGAACAAGCGATTGCACGTTTCCGCGGAGAATCTTTGGGCAGTGCAGCCGGACTCCCTAATCCAGGAGTCTTTGCTCGTCACAACGCAGTTGATGTTCCAGCATTACTTCCCGATGGATCGGCTGCTCCAAACTCAATTTCTGCAACTCTTAAAGCGCGCGGAGATATGTTGGAATCAGCGCAATTCGAACTCAGCGAAGTTGATAACACAGTGACGGAGGAGAAGTAATGAATCCGTTTAACTATCTTTATGTTGCTGGTCTGCTATTTACAATCGGCGCAGTGGGCGTAGTTGTTCGCCGAAATGCGATTGTTGTCTTTATGTGTGTCGAGCTCATGCTCAACGCGGCCAACCTGACCCTCGTTACCTTTGCTCGAATTAATGGAAATCTTGATGGCCAGGTAGTCGCATTCTTCACCATGGTTGTTGCCGCATGTGAGGTTGTGGTTGGTCTTGCAATTATCGTGACGATTTACCGTTCACGTCGTTCAGCGTCTATCGATGACGCTAGTTTGTTGAAGCGATAACCATGGTTACTTCTACATCACTCGTGTACTTGATTGCGCTGCCGCTATTTGGATCCGCAATCTTGCTTCTCGCCGGACGTCGTTCGGATAAATGGGGACACCTTCTAGCCACTGCACTTTCGGCAAGTTCATTTGGTGTGGGTCTCTATCAACTCTCACAAATGCTCGCTCGCCCCACAGAAGAGCGCGCAATTACTCAGAAACTTTTCTCATGGATCAACGTCGGAACATTTAACGTAGATGCTGGGCTTCTTCTTGACCAGCTCTCAATCTGCTTCGTCTTGTTGATTACCGGCGTAGGTACCTTGATTCATATCTACTCAATTTCGTACATGTCTCATGATGAGAATCGACGCAGATTCTTTGCATTTCTCAACCTCTTTATTGCAGCGATGTTATTGCTTGTCCTTGGAGATTCTTACCTCAATCTTTATGTCGGCTGGGAAGGCGTGGGGCTAGCGTCCTATCTATTGATTGGTTTCTGGAACCAAAAGCCTGCTTATGCAACTGCATCCAAGAAGGCATTTGTTATGAACCGCGTTGGCGATATGGGACTTTCTTTTGCGATCATGATTGCTTTCGCAACTTTGGGCACAGTTTCATTTAGCGGAGTTCAAGAGGCATCACACACTGCCTCAAAGGCGGCTCTTACCGGAATCGGAATCATGTTGCTCGTTGCAGCTACAGGAAAGTCCGCGCAATTCCCATTGCAGGCATGGCTGGGAGATGCGATGGCTGGTCCTACACCGGTATCTGCGCTCATTCACGCCGCGACAATGGTTACAGCCGGTGTCTATTTAATTGTTCGCTCAAACTTTATCTTTGATGCAGCTCCTACTGCGCAACTTCTGGTTGTCATCGTGGGCGCAATAACCTTGATGTTTGGTGCACTGGTCGGTACTGCAAAAGATGACATCAAGAAGGCACTTGCTGCTTCAACGATGTCACAGATCGGCTACATGGTTCTCGGCGCTGGCCTTGGCCCAGCTGGTTATGCATTTGCAATCATGCACCTACTTACTCACGGATTCTTTAAGGCCGGAATGTTCTTGGGTGCTGGATCTGTCATGCATGGCATGAATGATCAAGTTGATATGCGACGTTACGGCGCTTTGCGTAAATTTATGCCAATTACCTTTGCAACATTTGGTCTCGGCTACCTCGCAATCATCGGTGTTCCACCCTTTGCTGGCTTCTACTCAAAGGATGCGATTATTGAAACCGCGTTTAACGCCGGGGGAGTAAAAGGAATTCTCTTGGGATCAACTGCACTTCTCGGTGCTGCAATAACTGCGTTTTACATGACTCGCGTGATGGTTTTGACCTTCACAAGTAAAGAGCGTTGGGAAGATGACCAACATCCTCACGAATCTCCATTATTGATGTGGCTGCCTATGGCAATCCTTGCTATTGGCTCAGTAACAACAGGTTTCTTATTCACCCGAGGTCACGCACTCGTTAACTGGTTAGCGCCGGTTGTTGGCGAACATGCCGAGGACGAGAAAGTGCTCTTGCAGCCTGTTGTGGTCTCAGCTCTTGCGCTCTTGGCTGTGGTTATTGGCGTTGCAATCGCCATCAGGAAGTATCAGTTATCTGATGTTGAAAAGGTTGCACCGCAGAATGTTTCATTCTTTACTCGCATTGCCAGAAAAGACCTTATGCAAGATTCATTTAACGAAGCTGTATTTATGAAGCCAGGACAGACTCTCACAGCTCTTCTTGTGCAAGGTGATGAGAAAGTTGTCGACGGTGCAGTTCGCGGAGTCGGAACCATGGCGTTAGGTGCTGGTTCAGCACTTCGCAAGACTCAAACTGGATTTGCTCGAAGCTATGCAGCTCTCATACTTATTGGCGCGATCGTTCTTATTGCCGGAATTTGGGTGGTGACACAATGAACGCACTAACAACCATGATGGCTCTGCCGCTTATCGGGTCCCTACTGATCGCCATCATCCCTTCAGAGCAAGTTCTTCGAATCAAGCAGGCTACCTTCATCACCACACTTCTTGTGGCGATTTCTGGAGTACTTACTTGGATCAAGTTTGACTCTGCAAACACCGCACTTCAATTTGTTGAATCAGCGAAATGGATTCCTTCATTTGGGATTAATTACGCAGTCGGTGTCGATGGATTAGCAATCGTTTTGATTTTGATGTCTGTACTTCTTGCGCCAATTGTTGTTCTCGCAGGCTGGAATGAATCTGAAGGTGGCCGTTGGTCACCAAAGGTTTTCTACATCCTCATTCTCGTACTTGAGACCATGATGATTGGCGTATTTGCTGCTACCGATCTCTTCTTGTTCTACGTCTTCTTTGAAGCGATGTTGATTCCTGTCTACTTCCTCATCGGCGGTTTTGGAAGCGGCGAACGCGCAGCAGCTGCAGTTAAGTTCCTGCTCTATAGCCTCTTTGGTGGGCTGCTGATGCTTGCTTCGATTATTGGGCTTTATGTGATCTCAGGTGCAAATGGCGGGCATACATTCGATATCACCCGTCTCTCTGAGTTGCACACATATATGAGTTCTACGACTCAGAACCTTCTCTTTCTTGGATTCTTTATCGCTTTTGCTATCAAGGCTCCTGTCTGGCCGTTACATACATGGCTTCCAGATGCCGCCGCGGCAGCAACTCCAGGAACTTCAGTATTGCTTCTTGGCGTTCTCGATAAAGTCGGAACATTCGGAATGATTCGATTCTGCCTTGCATTGTTCCCAGATGCTTCAAAGACATTTACCCCGTTAATTCTTGTGCTTTCGGTAATCTCAATTATCTACGGAGCTTTCTTGGCAATTGGCGCTCGTGACATAAAGCGTCTGATCGCTTACACATCAATCTCACACTTCGGTTTTATCACAATGGGAATCTTTGCAATGACATCACAGGGCATGAGCGGTGCGACCCTGTATATGTTCAACCACGGTTTCTCAACGGCTGCACTCTTCTTAGTCGCAGGCTGGATGATTTCTCGACGCGGTTCATCAACCATCGCTGACTTCGGTGGTTTGCAACGAGTTACACCAATTATGGCGTGGTCATTCTTTATCGCTGGCATGTCATCGCTTGCTCTTCCTGGTTTATCAAGCTTCGTCAGTGAATTTCTTGTTCTGGTCGGCACATATACGCGCTATCCAGTTGCGGCAGTTATCGCTACCTTCGGAATCGTTCTTGCGGCGCTCTATATTTTGATTCCAGTACAGAAGGCGCTTCATGGTCCAACAACACCTGGAAATGAAAATCTCTCGGATCTAAACCTCCGTGAAAAAATTGCCATTGCACCGGTGGTCGCAATCATTGTCGCCCTTGGTTTTTATCCATCTCCACTTCTCAACGTGATTAATCCCGCTTCAGCACATGTGCTTGAAGTACAAGGGTTTACTGATCCAGTTCCATCAGAGAGCGCAGGCAAGTAAATGACCTTCGAAGCCCCAGTACTTCATTACTCAATACTTGCTCCTATTTTGATCGTTCTTGGGGGAGCGCTCGTCGGAGTCCTCATTGAAGCATTTGCTCCTCGAGCATCCCGCCGCAGTTCTCAGCTATTTGTCACTGTCGCATCTCTTGTAATCGCACTTGCCGCACTTCTGCGAGTTCGCAATCAGGTTTCTGTCTCTGCTGCGATGGGGTCAGTCAGCTTTGATGGTGCAGGTTTTCTCCTTCAAGCTTCAATTTTAATTATTGCAATTCTCTCTGTATTCCTGATTGCAGATCAGGAGAACTTCACCGCTCTTGCGGCCGCTGTTCCTGGTTCTGAAGAAGAACGCCATTCGTTGCAAGCAGACCTTCGTGTTACCGAGGTTTATCCACTCACACTCTTTGCAGTAGCCGGAATGCTTCTCTTCCCAATCTCAAGTGATTTGATCACGCTCTTCGTTGCGCTAGAGATGCTCTCGCTCCCGTTGTATTTGATGGCAGGACTTTCTCGTCGCCGCAGATTGATGTCCCAAGAATCAGCACTGAAGTACTTTCTGCTCGGAGCATTCTCTTCAGCCTTCTTCCTTTTCGGAATTGCTTACCTCTATGGTTATTCAGCCTCCATAACATTCTCAGGAATTCAAGCCAGCATTGTCGGAGGATCCGGAAACGATGTATTCCTATTGCTCGGAATCGCATTTATTTCAGTCGGACTTCTATTTAAAGTTGGCGCGGTTCCATTCCATGCTTGGACCCCAGATGTTTATCAAGGCGCACCCACTGCTGTAACTGGATTTATGGCAGCAGCGACCAAGGTTGCTGCTTTCGGTGCGATTCTTCGAATTTATTATGTGACCTTTGCGAATGCGCAATGGCAGTGGAAACCAGCTCTTGTGCTGATTGCAATCATCACAATGGTTTTTGGATCTGTAGTGGCAATCTCGCAGCGCGATGTAAAGCGCATGCTTGCCTACTCTTCCATTGCTCACGCGGGATTCTTGCTGTCAGGCGTCATCGCCCTCAGCAAATCAGGGCTTGAAGCTTCAATTTTCTATCTATTTGCATATGGAATTGCCACACTTGGCGCCTTCGCAGTCGTTACCTTGATCCGCGATTCAGCCGGCGAAGTTACTGACCTCAATCGCTGGAGCGGACTTGGAAAGCGTTCACCTCTTACCGCCTCTGTCTTTGCACTCTTCCTTTTGGCTTTTGCAGGCATTCCATTGACTTCAGGCTTTATCGGGAAATTCTCAATCTTCTCAGCAGCGTATGAATCTGGAAATACTTCACTCTTGATTGCAGGTGTTCTCTCTTCAGCGATTGCCGCATTCTTCTATATTCGCGTCATTGTTCTAATGTTTTTTAAAGATTCTGTTGAAGATGGAACAAGTGTTGTTATTCCATCAGCGCTTACCACCACAACTATCGCAATTACTTCAGCGGTAACGTTAATTCTTGGAATCTACCCAGCGCCTCTAATCAACTTCATTGCAACCTTCGCAACATTTGTTCGCTAATGCCAACGCTTGGAATACCGGGAATCGCTCCCGAATTAGAGAGTGAACTTCAGGATGGGATGCAGAAAGTTGAAAACCTTCTGCTCAGCCATATCCAAGGGAATTACCCCCTAGTCGAAGAAACCTCACGACATCTGGTAGCAGCAGGTGGCAAGCGACTTCGTCCATTACTTACTCTTCTTGCATCGCACTACGGAGATAAGAATCGATTCGGAATCATTGAATCTGCAGTTGTCTGCGAACTAACGCACGTTGCAACCCTTTATCACGATGATGTTATGGATGAAGCAACCCTTCGCAGAAGTGTTGAAAGCGCCAATAGTCGATGGGGAAATACCGTAGCAATTCTGACTGGTGATTATCTCTTCGCAAAAGTTTCTGCACTTCTTGCCGATATTGGCCCCGAGGCCGTTCGTCTCCAAGCTTCCACCTTTGAAAGACTTGTAATCGGTCAAATCATGGAGACTCAAGGGCCGCAGAATGGCGAAGATCCACTGGCACATTACCTGCAGGTTGTTGCAGATAAAACCGGATCTCTCATCGCGGCCAGTGCGCGCTTTGGCGCAATGGTTTCTGGCGCTCCTGTCGAGGTAAAAGAGACTCTAACGATTTTTGGCGAAAAGATTGGCATCGCTTTTCAACTTGCAGATGACATTATCGATATCGCAAGTGAATCTCTTCAATCTGGAAAGACTCCGGGAACTGATCTGCGTGAAGGCGTGCCTACTTTAGTAACCCTTAATGTGCGAAATTCTCAAAGATCTCAAGATCGCGAACTTCAAAAGTTACTCACTGCTCCCATAAAAGATGAAAAGGTTGTTGCTCAAGTACTTAAAGAACTTCGCAGCCATCCGGCCCTCGATGAATCTCGAGAACAGCTTCAGCAAATTGCTCGTGATGCACGAGCGGCTCTTGGTCCGCTTCCGGTCGGAGATGTAACTGGTGCGTTATTTTCTTTATGCGACGCTATTGTCGACCGCTCTGCTTGAACGAACTAAATCTGTTCCAAGTGCGGCAAGTGCAAACCAGATCACAATAAAACCAACCCAGCGAGCTGTTGGCATATCTTCATGTCGAACCCATACACCGATAGAGAATTGAATCGTTGGTGTGATGTATTGAAGTAAACCAATAGTGCTATAAGGCAAGCGTGTGGTGGATCCGTTAAAAAGTAATAATGGAATCGCAGTGATTGCGCCGGCGCTAATGAGAAGTATTGTTAAGAGAGGCTTATGACCAAATTGCCCTGTGCCTTGGTGGCCAATATAGAGAAGGTAGAAACCGTAAGGAATCAGCGAGATCAGTGTCTCAATTGCAAGCCCATCAAGTGCACCTAGGTCTAACTTCTTCTTCACAAGGCCATATGTACCCCATGAGAGCGCAAGGGCAATTGCAACCCATGGCAATCTGCCGTAATCGATTGTCAAAATAATTACGCCAATTGCAGCAATAGAGACTGCCAGCCACTGCAAGGGGCGCATCTTCTCTCGAAGAAGTAGAACCCCGAAGGCAATAATGATGAGGGGATTGATGTAGTACCCCAGCGCTGCTTCTACGACATGACCATTGTTGGTTGCCCAGATATATGTAATCCAGTTGATTGAAATCAGAATTGTTGTTGCAAGAAGCCCAATCATTTTATTGGGACTCTTAAGAATCTTAATTGTGGAGTGCAGCTGTTTGGATATAGCAAGGACTATTAAACAGAAGACGAGAGTCCATACTGCTCGATGCGCGACAATCTCGAGGGGATTGGCCGGTTCGAGAAGAGGCCAATAGAGTGGAAAGAGCCCCCACAAAATATATGAGCTAAAGCCGAAAAGAAGCCCTAGTGAATACTCGCTGCGATTCTTTGCCACTTATCGGAAATTTACAAACTGGACAGCAAATTCAAATTTGCCATTCTTTATCTGCTCGATTGCCTCTTGAAGGTCATCTCGGCTCTTCGATGAAACGCGAAGTTCATCTCCTTGAATCTGAGTCTTGATTGACTTAGGGCCCTCGTCGCGAAGGAATTTTGCAATCTTCTTCGCATTCTCTGTCGAGATTCCCTCTTTCAGGGCACATGCAATCTTGTAGATCTTTCCAGAAAGTTGAGGTTCACCAGCATCGAGGTGCTTTAGTGAAACTCCACGCTTAATCATCTTGTCCTTGACGACATCGAGAGTTGCTTTTGCTCGCTCTTCTGTATCGGCTTCAATTGCAATTTTGTCGCCGGACAATTCAATCTTTGCTCCGGTATTCTTAAAGTCAAAGCGAGTATCAATCTCGCGGATAGCCTGGTTTAAAGCGTTATCGAGCTCCATTCGGTCGATCTTGGAGACCACGTCGAAACTACTGTCAGCCATTATCTGGTTCACCTTCCTGATTTTTCATACTCAAGTGCCTAAGGTATCGTTTGCCCCTCGCACCACCAAAGTGCCGCAACACTTGTTCGACCCTGGCGGGTTGCCCGAGCGGCCAATGGGAGGGGACTGTAAATCCCCCGGCTCTGCCTTCGAAGGTTCAAATCCTTCACCCGCCACCAGCAATACAGCCCGTTCACTTAGCGGAAACACCGCGATTGGGACAAAATTTAACCAATTGGTAACTCATTTTTCCTTGGTATTGCCTTGGGTTTATGGAACACTTCTCCGAAGTTGAACCACCTATTTTTAGGAGAGAGATATGTCAGTAAAAGTTTTAAATAAGACGCTTGCCGTTGCTACGGCGACACTTGCGTCAGTGGGGTTAGCACTATCACTTTCTGGCATTTCTCTTGCCTCAGCTGATGGGGCGAT
>CAFAZZ010000035.1_pt1 | contig 8960 bp, 8 predicted proteins | sample 7267931 | NCBI WGS metagenome assembly CAFAZZ01 (sample SAMEA6814014, study PRJEB35770) | uncultured Actinomycetes bacterium | biome: Freshwater; feature: Freshwater reservoir; material: water | place: Czech Republic | collected 2016-04-20 | depth 30m m | reverse complement strand
GTGCCCCCGATCGGACTCGAACCGATACTGGAAGGATTTTAAGTCCTCTGTCTCTGCCATTGGACTACGGGGGCCAATAGAGATGGAAGTGTACTAGGTGAAAAGTTAGAGAATTTTCGCGAATTTAGCCGCTTTTCTCAGAACAGAATCCAACATGGGTTTGGTGAGCTTTCCGGTAAAGGTGTTCTGTTGGCTTGGGTGATAACTACCTACTATCAAAAAGTTATCGCCGTTATGTGAATACTTAATTGCTGCGCCATGACCAAACTTTCCAGCAGGAATTTTATGGCCATGTGCTTTTAAGGATTTGATTAAGACCTGCCATCCGAAATTTCCAAGAGCTACAAAAGATCGGACTGTAGGGGCAATAAGTTCTAGCTCGTTTTCAAAGAATGGAGCGCATGCATCGCGTTCTTCCGTTGTCGGTTTATTCTGAGGCGGAGCGCAACGAACAGCCATCGAGATACGCGTTTCGCGCAGTTCTTGTCCATCGTCACGAGAAGTTGAAGTAGGAATCTTTGCGATTCCGATGCGGTGAAGGGATCCATAGAGCCAATCGCCTGACGAGTCTCCCGTAAATATTCTTCCTGTCCGGTTGGCACCATGAGCACCAGGCGCCAGACCAACAATAAGCATCTTAGGTTGAGAAGATCCAAATCCAGGTACTGGTTTACCCCAGTACTTTTCATTTTCATATGCCTTACGTTTTACAGTTGCAACTTCTTCTCGCCATTCGACAAGGCGCGGACATTTGTGGCACTTGATGATGGCCTTGTCGAGAAGTTCAATTGACTTATACAAGCGACCAAGCCATTCCATCGAGAATGTCGGATTCGGATGCAACAAATTCAGATGCGCCAGTTGCAAGCATGATTCTTGAAAGCACTAGTGAACCTGCGCCAATAACATCGACACGTCCTGGGTGCATATATCCAAGCGCTTCGCGATCTTCTCGCTTCGCGCTTAAGAACATCTTTGATATTGCATGGGTCTTCTCAGCCGAAATACGAGAAAGATGTATCGCATATCGGTCGTAAGCCGGTAAATCTAGAGCAGCTGCTGCAACTGTGGTGGCTGTGCCTGCTACTGCAATGAGAGTCTTTGCTTGAGTAATAGGAACTACTTTGCCTGCCTGCTTAATTGCCTCATCGATATCTTCAATCGCTGCAGCGATCTGACCGGGATCTGGATCGCCATTAGTGAAGTGGCGCTCAGACATGCGAACACATCCAATGTTCATACTCTTTGCGAATTCGACTTTATCTGTGCCAAAGACAAATTCGGTTGATCCCCCACCAATATCGATAACGAGAAAAGGAGCTTCTATCTTGTTGAAATCTTTCGTAGCACCTTGGAAAGAGAGCGCCGCTTCAACTTCACCTGGAATTACTTCAGGTGCAATTCCTAAGCGCTCTTTGACGCCATCGATGAAGAGATCTCGGTTGGTTGCATCGCGTGTAGCGCTGGTGGCGCAGAAGCGAATCTTTTCCACTCCACGCTTTGCTATCTCACGAGCGTATTTATCTACGGCTGCAAGAGTGCGAACGATTGCATCAGGATGGAATTGGCCTGTCTTATCAACACCTTGTCCTAAGCGAACAATTTCCATGTCGCGAAATACTTCGCGGAAATTACTGCCTTCAATATCTGCAATGAGTAAGCGGATGGAGTTAGTACCGCAATCAATAGCTGCTACTCGCATGAAAGGTGCTTCCACCATTCAGGAAGTTGTGCGAGTGCTTCATCTCCAAGTGGATTAACTCCAAGTCCGGCAGAAAGAGAGTGAGCAATAAGTGAGTGCAAACACTTCACACGGTTAGGCATTCCACCTGCAGAGATATTCTCAACTTCAGGGACAACAATTTTCAGTGCTGACCGCGCTGCGATGTAATCATCGTGAGCGGCTGCATATGCTCCGGCTAACTCTGCATCTGTTTCTAAGCGCTGAGTCATCTCTTCCATCATGCCCGTTGTTTCTAAAGTAGAAATCGCAGCCGTTAAGCGAGGGCAAGTTGCGTAATAAAAGGTTGGGAAAGGTTCACCGTTAGATAAACGCGGTGGAGTCTCAACGACCGCAGCCTTGCCACATGGGCAGCGATATGAAATGGCATGAACATCGCGCGGAGTGCGGCCTAGCTGGTTTTCAATAGTTTTGAGATCTTCTTCTGTAGCCTTTCGCGAATCCAAAGCATCCGGCTTCTCAGATGTGAAGAATTTTTCAACGCTCATGCCCTGCCCGCCTCGGTAATTGATGCAATCATGCGCGTGTACCAAGGTTGGCCTGCGGGCAGGTTGGTCACGACATCGTTTTGTGCAATTTCATCTGAATTAGTTGAGTCGGTGCCTGTGACAATGTATTGACGTTCGCCTGGCATAACAAAGTGCAGACGTTCGCGCGCCTGCGATTTTATGTAATTAGGATCTTGCCAAAGCGTTAGCTCTTTGCGAGCGGCGTCAAGAGTTGCGTGATCGACCTTGAGTTGAGATTGCAGCGCACTTATCTGTGCACGTTGGACAAAGTAATTCTTAATGGGCGGTGCCAAGAAGAGAGCTAAAACAAAGAATATTGTGGCAAGAGCAAATGTACGTCCCGATCCTTGGTTTTGGTTGAAATTGAGATTACGCGAGCGGTAACTCTTCTTTCGCTTTCCACCAGAGGATCTGCGTGCCATTCAATTTTTCCTATTTACCCTTTGAAACGTGGGAATGCCTGACGGCCAGCGTAAACGGCGCCATCAGAGAGTTCTTCTTCGATGCGAAGAAGTTGGTTGTACTTAGCAACACGCTCCGTACGTGAAGGTGCGCCAGTTTTGATCTGTCCGCAATTTGTTGCAACAGCTAAATCTGCAATGGTGACATCTTCTGTTTCACCAGAACGGTGAGACATCATGCTGCGGTAGTTCGCGCGGTGTGCCAAATCGACTGCATCCAGAGTCTCAGTCAAAGTACCAATCTGATTTACCTTAACAAGAAGTGCGTTAGCTGTATCTGTCTCGATTCCCTTTGCAAGACGAACCGGGTTGGTGACAAATAGGTCATCGCCAACGATCTGAATCTTTGATCCTAGGGATGAAGTCATCGACTTCCATCCAGCCCAATCTTCTTCATTCAGTGGGTCTTCAATAGAGACGATTGGATAAGCGCTTACGAGCTCTGCATAGTAAGCAATCATTTCATCAGAGGAGCGAAGTGAGCCCTCGAACTTGTACTTTCCGTTGTCGTGAAATTCGGTTGCAGCAACGTCCATCGCGAGTGCGATTTCAGAGCCTGGCTTAAATCCAGCTGCAGTAATTGCCTCGATAATTAAATCGAGTGCTGCACGGTTGCTGTCGAGGTTAGGTGCAAAGCCGCCTTCGTCGCCAACAGATGTTGCAAGTCCGCGCTTCTTGAGAACTGCCTTGAGAGCGTGATAAATCTCAGCACCCCAGCGGAGTGATTCGCGGAAAGTTTCTGCGCCAATTGGAGCAATCATAAATTCTTGAATATCAACATTGGTATCTGCATGTGCTCCACCGTTGAGAATGTTCATCATCGGAACCGGAAGCACGTGTGCATTTGGACCACCGACATATCGGAACAATGAGAGGTCAGATGAATCTGCAGATGCTTTAGCGACTGCAAGTGAAACACCAAGAATTGCATTTGCACCTAGACGTGACTTATTAGGTGTGCCATCGAGAGCGATCATCTCTGAATCAATCAGGCGTTGATCTTGTGAGTCATACCCTTCAATTGCTGGAGCAATCTCGTCATTAACGAAAGCAATTGCCTTCTGTACGCCTTTGCCAAGGTAGCGGCTCTTGTCGCCGTCGCGGAGTTCGGAAGCTTCGAATGCGCCTGTTGAGGCACCACTTGGAACTGCAGCGCGTGCCTGTGTTCCATCTTCGAGCTGGACCTCAACTTCTACAGTTGGGTTTCCGCGCGAATCAAGAATTTCACGAGCGTAGATTGCGTCGATAATTGCCATGAGGTGACTCCTAAAAATCTGAGAATTATTTATCAGCGCTCAGCTCTGAACGACAGGAGTCAATCCTACCGCGAGTACTAACCCTGCTGTTCTGCCGCCTGAATCTGGCGAATCATCTCGCGAGCCTGTGCGCGCAAGGCGTTCTCGGGGTCAATTCCATTTTCATGTGCCCAGGCGATAACAGATGCCAGTGCTTCTCCAACGCGCTTCTCTGTCGCTTTCTCGGAGGAATATTCATCTACATGAAGATCCACGCCGTATTTTTCTGCGCGGTAAAGAATCTTCGCCACAAGTGGAAGTGCTGGTTGTGACATCGCGATCCCATCAATGGCGGATGTGCGCCCCTTTTCGCGGGCTTTGATGGCTTCCCAATTTTCAATGATTTCATCGGTTCCACTGACTTCAAGATTTTCAAAAACATGTGGGTGGCGACTGATTAATTTATCTGCAATCGCGCGGGCCACATCTTCGATAGAGAATGGATCAGTCGGATGATCTTGAGCAATACGCGAGTGAAAATAGACTTGGAGTAAGACATCACCAAGTTCTTCGCGCATTCCCGCACGATCATCGGTCTCTATTGCATCGATAAATTCGTATGACTCTTCGAGGAGATATTTAATCAACGATTGATGCGTCTGCTCTGCATCCCATGGACATCCACCCGGCGAACGGAGTCGGTCCATAACCTCAACAAGTCGTTGAAGTTCTGATTGCACCATATCGAATATCTCTACTTGTTAGAAGGAACGACTGCAGATCCTGCAGAGTCTGTTGCAACGATTTCACCGTTTGCTTGATCCCAGGTTCCGTAACGTGGGTTTACAGTGACTTTAAGCTGCGCAGCTTTTGCTGAAATCAATTGTGTAATGCGTGCAGAAATATCTGTATCAGCAACTCCGGATGCGGATAGTGCAGCTTGCAACTTATTAGAAATCACGATTGCGCGTATGTAACGATCAAAGCTTGAGGTAGCAATCTCTGCTGAAACAAGATTCTTGGCAAGTGCTGCTTCTCCACCGCTCTGGGTGATTAAGTCCGATTTTGCCTTTGCGATTTCAGTAGATGAAATCGTAATTTTAAGTTCCTTTGCAATCTCATCAAAAATAGTTGTGATGATTGTGAAGCGAAGTTGGCTGCGATTGAGCGCAGCACCAGTCTGAATCTGCATCCCTGTTGTATCAACTTTTGCGCGATCAGCAAGAACTTCATCGACTGTCGCTTGAGCTGAAGCCTGAGAAATGGTTATCTTCCCAATTGTGGCTGCACTGTCAATTTGTCCGCACCCGGTTAGAACTATGAGTGATAGGGCTCCCAAGAGTGCAACAATCTTCTTCACGTAGTGCTCGCTTTCGTTAATTCATCAAGGGACTTCGCCGCCCATTCCAGAAGAGAAGTATCCCCTATTACCGCCGAACCTTGTGCCGTCGGGGTCCAGGCCGCCGCTCGGGGAATTGCAATCATCACAGTATTTGTCGCACTCTTATAGAGCGAACCCGCAAAGAGCCTATTGAGGCGGAGCTGCTTCGATTCAGCAAGCGCCAATGGCGAGATTCTCAAGTATTTACCTGCAGCCACAACCTCTGTAACTCCTAGAGATTTTGCAAATGCTCGCAATTGCGCCACTTTCAGCAATGAGATTGCTTCATCAGGAAGTTCACCGAATCGATCACGTAATTCTTCGCGAATCGATTCAACATCCTCGTTATTGCGAACATCTGCAAGGCGACGATAGAGATCAAGGCGTAAACGTTCGCCAGGAACATAAGTTTCAGAAAGGTGAGCATTGACTGGTAACTCTATTTTGCATTCATGGTTCTTCTCTTCTGTTTCAATGATTCCGGTCTTGTAATCATTGACAGCTTCGCCCACCATGCGCATATACAAATCAAAACCAACATCAGCAATATGTCCAGATTGTTCGCCGCCGAGTAAATTCCCTGCTCCACGAATTTCAAGATCTTTCAGAGCAACGCGCATTCCAGAACCTAAATCAGTATTAGTGGCAATTGTCTTTAAACGATCAAGAGCCACTTCAGTCAATGGCTGATCTGGTGGATAGAGGAAATACGCATAGGCGCGCTCACGTCCGCGACCCACACGTCCGCGCAATTGGTGAAGTTGCGATAGTCCAAAGTTATCTGCACGTTCGACAATGAGAGTATTTGCATTAGCAATGTCGAGGCCACTTTCAACAATCGTTGTACAGACTAAAACATCAAAATCACGATTCCAGAAAGCCAAAATCACATCCTCCAGTTGTCCTTCGGACATCTGACCATGTGCGATTCGAATTCTCGCCTCTGGAACCAGCTCTTGTAGTTTCGAAGCGGCGCGATCGATTGATTCAACGCGATTATGAATATAGAAAATTTGTCCATCGCGCAAAAGTTCGCGGTGAATAGCAGCCTTAATTTGTGCATCCTCGGCAGGCCCAACGTAGGTCAAGATGGGGTGGCGCTCTTCAGGCGGAGTCGTAATCGTCGACATTTCTCGGATACCAGTAACTGCCATCTCAAGTGTGCGTGGAATAGGCGTTGCAGACATCGCTAGTACATCCACTGTTGTTCGCATCTTCTTGAGGGATTCTTTCTGTTCTACTCCAAAGCGTTGTTCTTCATCAACAATCACAAGCCCAAGGTCTTTAAACTGCACATCGCTTGATAAAAGGCGGTGGGTGCCAACGACGACATCGACAGCACCAGATGCCAATTGAGCAAGAATTTCTTTACTCTCTTTTGCAGTATTAAATCGTGAAAGACCTGCAACCTTGATGGGAAATCCTGCATATCGTTCTGTAAAAGTCTTGGAATGTTGCTGTACCAATAAAGTGGTTGGAACAAGCACTGCAACTTGCTTGCCGTCTTGCACTGCTTTAAATGCAGCCCGGATCGCAATTTCAGTCTTTCCATATCCAACATCACCACAGATGATCCGGTCCATCGGATAAGGACGCTCCATATCGCGCTTTACATCATCGATAGTGGAGAGTTGGTCAGGCGTTTCAATATAAGAAAAAGCATCTTCTAATTCGCGTTGCCATGGTGTATCAGGAGAAAAAGCAAAACCAGGTGCACTCGTACGGGCTGCATACAGGCGAATTAATTCGCCAGCAATTTGGCGCACGGCCTTTCGCGCACGGCCTTTCGCTTTTTGCCATTCACCACTTCCTATACGGTGAACAGTTGGAGTTTCGCCACCTACATATTTACTTACCTGCTCGAGAGTATCTGTCGGAACAAAGATGCGGTCACTTGGTTGGCCTCTCTTTGCCGGCGCATATTCAATTACCAAATATTCGCGCGTGACTCCCCCAACGGTGCGCTGAATTAATTCAACATAACGACCAATGCCATGTTGTTCATGTACAACAAAGTCACCGGCGCGTAGCTCTAGTGGGTCAATCGCTTGTTTGCGCTTTGAAGGCATGCGCACGCCATCTTTAGTGCTCGTTTTACTTCCAGATAAATCTCGCTCTGTAACAAAGAGAATTTCTGCATGATCGCTCTTGAATCCATATCCGAGCGAAGATTGCGTCACATGGATTGAGCCTTTTGTAGGTTGAGCATTTAGTGATGGAACAAGCTGCACAGGTAAATCAGCATCGCGGAAGATTCCGGCATATCGCTCAGCCATTCCATGTCCTGATGTGGAGAAAACAACGCTGTGATGAGCTTCTAGGCCAGTGCGTAAGAGTTCGCAGAGCGACTCAACATTTCCACGCATGGGATCTATGGCAGAAATATCCAAGAATTGAGCGTCCTGATCAAGATCGCTTCCAAATGTATTCAGCGCCCGAACTTGTAAGGAAAGTCGTGATATTTCATCTTGAAGAGCCTTCCAATCAAGATAGGTAACTTTTTCGACAGGGAGCGGAGCAACCCCACCAATGGCGGCATGAGACCAAGATGCTTCAAGAAATTCTTGATTGGTTTCAATCAGATCTGCTGTGCGCGAGCGAATTCGCTCGTCGTCGATAAAGATAACTTCAGTTCCAGGGGGCATGCGCTCTGCAATAGTTTCAAAGTTATCTGTGAGCAAAGGTATGAGCGATTCCATACCGTCAACAATCGTTCCTTGGGCAATTTTGTCGAGAATCTCTAGGGCGCTTGGATATTGAGTTTTCAATGATTCGGCGCGAGTGCGAATCTCTTCAGTAAGTAATAGTTCACGACAAGGAAGAATTGAGACTTTCCCAACCACGGCCTCCATTGTGCGTTGATCGGCAACTTCAAAGTAGCGCATCTCTTCAATCTCATCGCCGAAGAAATCGATTCTTATCGGATGCATGGCTAAGGGCAAGAAGACATCAACAATGCCACCGCGCACCGCGAACTCTCCGCGTTTTTCAACGAGATCTGTTCGTGTAAATGCGAGTTCGGAGAGATGTGTAATGAGATCGGTTAAGCCAATTTCTTGACCAATCTCTAGAGTCCACAAGGGGCTCTTTGCAAGGGAGGCAATAAAGCGATGAATAACTGCGCGTACAGGTGCAACAACAATTGGATTGATGGTCTTTTCTGTAAGTGAATACAGAGTCGAAAGTCTTCGCGCCACAGTGTCGCTACGTGGACTCAATCTCTCGTGGGGAAGCGTTTCCCATGCGGGGAATTCATAGACAAGAGGGTGCAAGCTTCCGAGATATTCACTTAAATCTTCGGCCCCGCGGCTAGAACTTGTGACGATCAGCAGTGGCTTCTCTTGCGCAATCAACGCAAGCAGAAATGGATAGCTTGATGTGGGTGCAATGATTTTAGAGGAATCACTGAGCGCAGAAGCGACTTCGGTATCACTATGTAATACCGAGAGAATTCCTCTCATTGCCCGCTCCTTTAAACGACTCAAAGCCCCACTTCAAAAAGAAGGGGGGCGAACAATTACAGTCTATCGGGCCTGCTCCATCTGTGATAATTCTCCAGTGACCCAGACCTCCAAGACGAAGCAGATAATCGCATCCGATGATGCAACGCTACGCAGCGATGTGCGCCGCCTT
>CAFAZZ010000034.1_pt1 | contig 9130 bp, 8 predicted proteins | sample 7267931 | NCBI WGS metagenome assembly CAFAZZ01 (sample SAMEA6814014, study PRJEB35770) | uncultured Actinomycetes bacterium | biome: Freshwater; feature: Freshwater reservoir; material: water | place: Czech Republic | collected 2016-04-20 | depth 30m m | reverse complement strand
TTAATTGCTCGAATTGCACACAAACTCTTTAGAGATACATTTCTTACTGGCCTCGCAAGCGGCCTTATGGCACTCGATGGTTTAGCCCTTGTACATTCGCGAACCGCATTGCTAGATAATTTTCTTGCCCTTTTCATTCTTCTTGCGACTCTTCTCTTCATTTCAAAGCAATATTGGTGGACCGGTGTCGTATTGGGTTGCGCGATGGCCACTAAATGGAGCGCTCTCTACTTCGTGATTGCATTCGGTGCGATTGGTTTATATAGGGCATTCACTCATCACAGTGGGCGTGCACTTATTAAGCCAACTGCTCAACGAGTAATGCAATTTGGTCTAATTCCAATTGCTGTCTACATCAGCTCGTGGATTGGATGGATTGCAAGTAATCGAGGCTGGGATAGAAATCATTCATCCAATGTATTTTTATCATTCATTTATTACCATCGCGAAATGCTCGGATTCCACACCGGGTTAGTTGAGAAACACTCATACGATTCAAATCCATGGGGTTGGATGATTCTTGCTCGACCCACTTCATTCTTTTATGGTTCCCCCAAGGGCTGCGGCGCAAATAGTTGTTCACAAGAAGTCTTAGCTCTTGGCACTCCATTCTTGTGGTGGCTTGGAACCGTTGCAGTGATTGTTGTCTTTGGTTTATGGATACGAAGTGCAATCACGCGAAGAGTTGATCCCGCTCTCACAATAATTGTCACTGGAATGGCGGCTGGATATCTACCGTGGTTCTTCTTCCAAAAGCGCACCGTATTTTCTTTTTACGCAATCGCATTCGAGCCTTTTGTGATTCTCGCGCTCGTATATTGCGCACGAGCCCTAAAGAGTAATTACGGCAGAACAGGTGAATTTCTGCTGGCGTCTTTGATAACCCTGATTTTTCTCAACTTTATCTACTTCTTGCCGCTATATATGGGCGAGATTCTCACGTATGACGCGTGGCATGCACGCATGTGGTTTACAAGCTGGATTTAGATTATTCGTTAGCGGCGCGAATTTCGCGAAGTCTCTCGACTGCTTCATCCGCAAGCTGCTGATCAAAAATTTCATCGCGTGATGGTGCCGCTGCAGCCAGCGCTTCGCGCTCTAGGCGTTGTTGTTCTTCAGTCCATTTACCTGGTTCAGTTAAATCAATAATGCGCTTTGGCGTAACTGCCTTTGGCGCGTTGACATATGTTGGCAGCGGAATCTCATTTGGCTGCCACTCAGCTCGAGATTGTGCTGTTCCTTTTGGAAGCAAAGTAACGCCAGTGAGTTCGCGTTCGGAAAGTGGAATCCAATGATCTTGGTTAAACACAATTTCCGAATGTGACTTAGGCGTAACAACATCTGCCAAATTTGTATGTGACACGCCTTCAGTTACTCGGTGGAGTTGATCAACACGTCGGCGTTGAATGCGTTCGCCATTTAATTGTCTACGAACATTTGCAACATAAATTAATCCAGCTGTAACCGGAATTGCGATAACAATAAAGGAGAACGTTTGCATAGCCGCACCTACCATTGTGAGAATGAGAGAGGTAAAAATAATTGTGACAATAATTCTTCGGCGCATGAGTTGTTGTGCAACTCTGCCGGCTCGATCGACATCGGTGTAAATCACACCAGTTCCAATATTTGCTCCGGGAGTTGAACTTGCTACAACTCGAAGTGCACTTTTATATCTTTCCACGCTCTTACCCGAGAATTCGTTCTTGTTATGCACCCAGCGCGGCAGAAAATAGGCAACCCACATGCCGATAATCGCTAGATAGATAATTCCTGAAGCCATGGTGGGTAAAGGTTAGAGGGGTGCCCCCATCTCTCTGTGGATTTAGAGGGGGATTTATTGGATTAATTCATTGTTCTTGACGAAGCAAATGTGATCGCGCCATGCTCCATCAATATGTAAAAAAGCTTTTCTCTGCCCTTCCGAAATAAAGCCAGCTTTTTCAGCCACTCGACAGGATGCACCATTTTCGGGACGGACATTAATTTCGATGCGATGGAGAGCCAACGCAGAAAAACCAAAGCCAGATACCAGCTTCACTGCCTGAGTAGTAAACCCCCGGTTGGCGAAGTTCTTATCAATCCAGTACCCAATATGCGCCCCTCGAAGTGCGCCATACATAACACCGCCCATCGTGACCTGACCTACAAGGTTTGCACCATGCCAGATAAGAAAGGAGTAAGAGCGGTCAGCTCGGGCTTCCCGATTGAGCATACGGACCATCTCGTAATAACTGGGGCGCGCGGTGTGATCTCGATAGGCGGGAGAATCGTGCGGAAGTTGAGGCAAGGTTGCCTCCCAGGGGGCGAGCCAATCCTTATTTTCTGCCCTTACGTGATTCCATTTCGCGCGATCTCTCAATCTGGCCGGGCGCAATGTGATGTCCTCGCCGAGTAAAACTATTGGCCACATCTTCATGATTCTGGGTTAGAGATAACGTCGCTCAAGAACAACGACTGTGACTTGCGCTCCTGCAGCAAGGGAAGTTTCTCCCTCGGGTACAGCGATAAAAGAGTTGGCATCAGAGAGGGTGGCTTGTTCATCCTGGGATGCAAGAGGCAGAACTGACTTTCCATCTTCGCTCAAGATTGCACGGACATAGGAACGATATCCACCAGAAGATTTCAGCGCTTTTTCAAGTTTTGCTTTCACCGACGGCCTATGAATGGTCGCCGTACCTAACATTGTGCGAATCATCGGGCGAATAAGAAGTTCAAAAGAAATATATGCAGCGATTGGGTCCCCAGGTAAGGTGACGACTGGTGTTTTATCTGGGCCAATTGTTCCGAAATTATGGCGACCACTTGATTCGATTGCAATATTTACTGTTTGGATTTCGCCCATTTTTTCGAGAGTACGGGTAATGAGGTCAAATGAATCATCGTGACGTTCTCCGCTAATAATTATTAAATCTGCGCGAACAAGTTGATCTTCTATCACGCTTTGAAGTTGTGACTCGTCGTCAGGAATTGAGTGCACTCGATAGGCAACAGCCCCAACTTCGCGAACAGCAGTTGTGAGCAGCCATGAATTTGTCTCGTACTCTTCATCGGCCTTGAGAGGAATGCCCGGTTCAACTAAGTCAGGACCTGCAGAGATAACAACAACGCGCGGATGTGGGCGCGTTGGAAGATGGTCTAAGCCGATCGATGCAGCAAGTCCAATTTGGGTGGAACGAATGCGACTTCCAGCTTTCATGACAAGTCGTTCGCCAGCATAAATATCTTCGGCAAGTGTTGCATCGTGTGCATCGAGCAATGGCATATCAAATGGCTCAAGAGGGCGACAGAGCTCTAAGAGTGAGCCCAGTACTTCATCTACCCGCATTCGTTCTGACATAATCACTAATCTTACTTGTATACGACTTACTTCTAGGGGATTTACATGGGCATCAGCGAGGAAAAGGCATCACTTCGCACTCGCTATCGCCGCGAACGTAATGAACGTTACATCGAACATTCTTTTGCTCACCTTGCGACGCTTCCTGAAATTTCCGACGCCGCGACTATCGCAAGTTATGTCTCTTACGGCGATGAACCAGATACCACAGAGCTCAATGCGCTTTTAATTTCAATGGGTAAATCACTACTTCTTCCAAGAATTGCTGGACAAGAACTTGAGTGGGTTAACTGGAATGGATCTCAGGAAACTCTGCAAGCCAAGAAGAAGATTTATGAACCACTTGGTCAGGCAATCACTAATTCTTCTCAGATAGAAGTGATTATTGTTCCAGCCCTTCGAATTGATCGTCGTGGGTATCGGCTCGGACAAGGCGGCGGATATTACGATCGCGCACTTAAAGGGCTAAGCGCATGGTCTATCGGTTTGATTCATCCCGACGAAATATCAAGTGCTGATTTACCTATCGAAGAATGGGATATTCCGCTTAAAGCTGCAGCAACTACTGATTTAGTTTTGCGCTTTACTTCATAACTTAAGGCAGATTGCGCGCAATAACTATTCTTTGAATCTGATTTGTTCCTTCATAAATCTGTGTGAGTTTTGCATCACGCATCATTCGCTCGACTGGGTAATCCGAAACATATCCATATCCCCCAAGGATTTGTACGGCATCGGTGGTTACTTTCATCGCAGTATCAGTTGCATAGGTCTTACTTGCAGCCGAGAAAAACTTTAAATCCTTATCACCGCGTTCACTCTTTGCGGCAGCCGCATAGGTGATTTGGCGAGCGGTTTCGACTCCAATAGCCATATCCGCCAACATAAATTGGACACCTTGGAAATCAAAAATCTCTTTGCCAAATTGTTTGCGTTCATGTGAATACTTCTTTGCGACATCTAGCGCTCCTTGAGCAATTCCAAGAGCTTGAGCCGCAATTGTGATTCGTGTGTGGTCGAGAGTGTCCATAGCTAGAGCAAATCCCTTACCTATTTCACTTATTCTGCGGTCTTCTCCAATATTTACATTATCGAAATAGACTTCTCGTGTTGGCGATCCTCGAAAACCCATCTTCTTTTCTGGTGCGCCAAATGAAATACCTGGATCAGTCTTTTCGACAATAAAAGCGGTAATTCCTTTTGAACCAAGAGATGAATCTGTTTGGGCAATTACTGTATAGAACTCAGATACGCCTGCATTTGAAATCCATTTCTTGCTTCCGTTTATTACCCAGCCATCACTTTTGCGTTCAGCCTTAGTCGTGAGCGCTGATGCATCCGATCCGGCATCAGATTCAGATAAGCAATACGAGAAACCTTTTCCTTTCGCAAGTGGTCGGAGCCAGCGCTCTTTCTGTTCTTTACTACCGCTTAAAATCAATGGGAGTGATCCAAGTTTGTTGACTGCAGGGATTAACGAGGAAGAAGCACATACTCGCGCAACTTCTTCTATGACGATGCATGTCGCCAGTGCATCTGCACCATCGCCACCAAATTCTGTTGGGACATGAGCTGCGTAAAGCCCGGATTTAACGAGCGCATTATGCGCTTCTTGCGGGTAGCGATGTTCTTCATCGACTGCTGATGCGTGTGGGCCAATCTCTTTTTCCGACAGAGAGCGAATACTCTTGCGAAGCTCGAGATACTCGGATGGAAGCGTATAAATATCTTCGAGGCTCATTGATTACCTTCTCTTTGATCGCGACGTTGCAATTGGCTGAGATAATTATTGTATTGCGCCAGATCATCGGGTTCTCCCATGGCTGCCATGCGAGCCTCATTGCGGTCGATGCGCTTCGCCTCGCGAGTGTCATCTCTCATCCATTGAATAAATGTTGCAATCAAAGCGAAAATTATGGGGACTTCACCCATCGCCCATGCGATTGAGCCAGCTGCATGCTGGTCTGCTAACAAATCTCCAAGCCAAGGTGTTCTGAGAGAACCGTAATAGCCGCCGTCAATTAATGAAGTAGTAGCGAGAAGTGCGATGGCAAAGAATGCATGAATACTCATTGCTCCAAAGAGAATCACAATTCTCACGAGATGAGGGATTTTTCGTGGATTCGGATCAATTCCAATAATTACATGGAAGAAGAGAAAACCTGCGAGCAAGAAGTGGATAGTCATAAATAAATGGCCTGCGTGAGATTGCATCAAGTTGCCAAATAGATTGGTGAAATAGAGAACAAAGAGAGACCCATCAAAGAGTGCCAAGGCAGTAAGTGGATTTGTGAGAATTATTGAATATCGCGAATGTAGGAACGCGATCAGAGTCCCGCGAACTCCGCGTTCTTCAGGTGTTCTTCCTTGCGGCAAGGTGCGAAGAGCCAAAGTAATAGGAGCTCCGAGCACAAGTCCGATGGGCGCCAACATTCCTAAAACCATGTGCGCAAGCATGTGATATTCAAATGAGAAAAGTGCATAAACACCGAGGCCACCACTCGTTGCAAAATCAATCAACGCCACTCCACAGGCAAATGCAATCGTGCGTCCGACTGGCCATGCATCTCCACGCTTTTTTAATATCGAAACACCCTTGATATAAAGCGCAACCAGTACAACCAATATTCCGATAATCAGCGCATCCGCGTTATACAGAGTAAACATGCGAGCGAGATTCGGTGCACCAGGGGTTGCATATCCAACAATTGAGAGTGCTGGGCTAAATGCAATCTCTTTACCTGCCGGTGGAGTTGAATTCGAAAGCCAGCTACCAAGCACAACAACAACACACATTAACGTTGCCTCTATAAAGATAAGACGAAATAACAACTTCCATCCTTCATCGTTTCTCGTCTTCAAGGCGCTTCGATTTCTGTAACCCAAAAAGATGAGAAGTATCGTCAAGATAGCTTTTGCAATAACAATCTGGGCGTAACGCGAAGACCAGGCTGCGCTGAAATCCAGCCGTGCCCAGGCATTTGCGACTCCACTTAATAAGACAGCAATCGCTGCCCATAACGCTAGGACGCTAAAGCGCGGTAGCGCTGTTTTACGATCCTGATTACTGAGAAGGCAAATTGCCAAGATGCCACCCACCCAAAGAGCAAGTGCGACCACGTGAATTACGAGTGAGCCAATGGCAAGTGAATGCGAACCGCCCGATGGGCTATGGCTTTGAAATACAGGTGCAATCAGCGCAAGAAGGGAAATTATTAGAAAGACTGCACTAGAAAGTACGGTTCGAATGTAATTAAGACCCGCAAGAACAATTGCGACAAGAATTGTTTGAGCTGCAAGGAATTTTCCAAGGTCTACTTGAGAAATAAAAGACCAGAATGAAGTTGAATCAAAGGCTTGCCCCAGCGAAGTGCCAAGAATATTTGCAAGGGTAAGAACAATCTGAAATGCACTTGTTACAAGCCATATACAAGCCAAGGCTCTTGCAAATCCTTTAAGTTTGATCGCGCTCTCCTGGAGGGCTCCATTTTTTTCAATCAGGAGGAAAGATATTGCCAAGAGAATGCCGATGAGAGACAACGCAGAGAAGAAGAGAATAGATTTATTGAGTGTGCCAAGTGCACCAACTAAAGGGTCTACAGTCAGATTTCCTGACAGAAAATTCATCGGTCGCGGAATAACTTTCTTGCATATAGCGAAAGTGCAATTGTGACAACGATTGCTGCTGCGAGTAAACCAAGTACAAAGATTGTTGTTCCAAGATTATTGCCAGAGGGAGTTGCGACAGCGCTGGGTTGAGGGGCTACCGTCGCAATTACTGTTGGTTCGGCAAAGATAAATGTGAAGGATCCGATAAAAGGTGCATCATTTTCTGCGAGCAAGGAGTAATTGACTGTGTACACACCGGTCTTCACAAGTTGTTTCAAGCCAATAACAGCATTTGTGCCATCGATTGTCAGAGCTCCATCATCAACTCGAACACCAGTTGGATCTGTAACGGTTACATCATTACCTAAATCAAGAAGAGGTAGTTCGGTGGTGATCGTGATTGCACTTGGTGCGCTCTGAATCGTTCTGCCCGCCATTGGAGTTGTGGCTACAAGAGAATTGGCCATAGCCGGAGTCACCCCGAAAACTAGAAGTCCCAAAATTGCGACGACAATCTGCTTGATTCTCATCATTCCCCCGTGCTCATATAGCTACCGATTCGCGCCTATCGTCTCACTTCTTTAGACTTAGGCAAAGAGAGAATTCAAGATACTTCAAGAGAAAGGTCACACTGTGCCTACATACCAATATGCATGTATCGCGTGTGACCATGCCTTCGAGGCTTTCCAGTCATTCTCTGAAAACCCTCTGACCGAGTGCCCGCAATGTAAGGGCGAGGTTCGCAAGGTTTATTCGACTGTGGGCGTTGTATTTAAAGGATCAGGTTTCTACAAGACCGATTCTGTTGCAAAACCAGCAGCTACCTCAGAATAAAAATTATCCGTGGTGGGGCGGTTTATCGCCTTTAATTTCTTCTTCGCGCTTTCTATCTTCGTTCTGGTCTTCGCGCGGATCGCGTTCGTCATCAGTTGTTGCAGGAAACACATCACTCATGCGTAATCCTCGCTTCTCTTGAATGTGAACTTAATACTTCCATCCTACATACTTGCACCTATGTTCGAGAAACTGGGCCATCTTATGTATCGCCGCCGCAAGGCTGCGGTAATCCTCTTTGTCATTGGAATCCTCGCTGCAGGTGGAATAGGTTCCTCAGTCTTTAACCGACTTGATTCTGGTGGGTATTCAAATCCAAAGAGCGACTCATACAAGGTCTATAACTACATTCATGACACTCTCAAAATTGCAGACCCAACAATTGTTGTCGTTGTTGATGCCGGTGACTCTGATATCACTGACCCTGCCGTAACCCAGCGCGCGTTAGCACTTGAAGCGAAGATGGCGAAAGAAAATGGAGTAAGCAAGACTCTCTCGTTTTGGAGTGCAGGCGGGGAGCAAGCCTTTAAATCCAAAGATGGCAAAGCTGGTTACATACTTGTCTATAGCCAAGCTGATGCATTTACTCCCGAGAGCGAAAAGCTTGGTGCATTTTTCCAAGAAAATTACGACGGAAAAGTTGATGGCTTCACCTTGTATTCAGGTGGAGTTGGCGTTGTAGGTAATGCAATTAATAAGAAGATCTCAAAAGATTTAGCCCTTGCAGAAGCAATCTCAATCCCTGCAACATTCATCTTATTGGTCTTTGTCTTTGGTGCTTTGGTTGCCTCGGCAATGCCACTTGTTGTTGGAGTCGCAGCAATCCTCGGTGCTTTCTTTATTCTATTTCTCTTTACACTCTTTACTGATGTCAGTATCTATGCGCTTAATCTGACAACAGGTATGGGCCTTGGACTTGGTATCGACTATGCGCTCTTGATGGTCAACAGATTCCGTGAGGAGTTGCATCACGGTAAAGGTGTGGAAGATTCGATAATTACTACCTTAAAAACTGCTGGCAAAACAGTCTTCTACTCAGGCCTGACAGTTTTTGTCACGCTACTTTCCTTAACCTTCTTCCCACTTCCATTCCTAAAGTCATTTGGATATGCGGGTGTCTCCGTTGTTGCACTTGCAGTTGCCGGTGCGCTCTTCGGACTTCCACCAATCTTGGCAATGGTGGGCAGCAAAGTAGATAAAGGTGTTGTTCGCAAATCTGCGATTACTCCGAAAGAAGATGGACGTTGGGCTCAGACTGCCCGTATGGTGATGCGTCGCCCAGTCGCAATCGTTCTGTTGGCGCTTATTGTGCTCGGAATTTTTGCTGCACCGCTTAAGAACATTGCA
>CAFAZZ010000033.1_pt1 | contig 9273 bp, 6 predicted proteins | sample 7267931 | NCBI WGS metagenome assembly CAFAZZ01 (sample SAMEA6814014, study PRJEB35770) | uncultured Actinomycetes bacterium | biome: Freshwater; feature: Freshwater reservoir; material: water | place: Czech Republic | collected 2016-04-20 | depth 30m m | reverse complement strand
TTTACCTTGGTGCCACACACTGGGCAGATGCCCTGTGCCATGCGACGACCAGAGTCTGAGATCTTTACAGTTCCCTCGAAATCACGCTTGGCTTTGCACTTAACGCAGTAAGCGTCACCCTTGTATGTCTCTACCTCTGTCATTTTTGCCTCCGTTCGACACATGTGCTTGGCGCTCATGCGTACTGGCTGAAACCATACTCCCGCGCACGCTCAAAACGCCGTTTCCACGCGGGGAATCTGTGGACGTATTTGGCACAAGCTAAAAGTGCCCGCCAGGGGTGGGAGTAAAGGCAGGGCTAGAGCTTTCCCAGCTCAACGGGGGCGAGCATCGCCCTTTCAGCAGCTTCAAAACCATCGAGATAGGCGCTGGCAAGCTCAGAATCTTCAAATCTGGCCAAAACTTCCGTGAATTGTGGGCCGTGATCGAAATACTGGAGATGGATTGCCTCATGGAAGAGGACATAGTCGAGGGCGTATTCAGGAGCCAACTTCAATCTATCGGAAATTCTTATCGATCGATCCACACTTGTACACGAACCCCAGCGCTCGCGCATTGCTCGCCATGTTACTGATTGAGGTCTTTCGGTAATTTCTGGCGCCAACTCGCTCAGCAATTGGTCGATTCGAGCAATGAGATCGGCTTCACCGGGGGTTTGAGATGCTTCTTGATTGCGAATCTTGGCAATCATCTCGGGAACTATCTCGCGTTCATCGGCCTTACTGAGCCTAGAAGGTATCGAGATAACAATTCGACCACCTTGGCGGTAGGCGGAGATGCTTTTCTTGCGACGAGTTGAGCGAATTACAAGGATTTCACCTTCATCGACGCCAGGAAGAGTGACTTCTTCAAAGTCACCCGAAAAGTCTCCAGTAGCCATTGAGGAAATCTAATAGATGTTCAATTAATTGGTGGCGAAATCAAAGTTTTTGACAGAAAAATAATTGTGTGTCTACGCCATTTTCATTTGATTCTGATGAAAATTCGTCGTACTTTTCTCATACGAAGTCCTCGGATAACCGTTTGATATCAGCAAGGGGAAGGCTGATATCAAAATGTGCGCCCGGGGACTTCGCTTTTCTTTTCTAGCTTCAGGCTACTCATCGAGCACGTTAGAGCAATCCGCTGAGGTCATCGGGAATCTCAGTAGACGTTAAGAATCCTTGAGGATCGATTAATTCATCAGCGCTTGGCAAAATTCCACTCCAGATCTGATCTCTGGCAGCAATATCTTTTGTCTCACGAATCTTCTGCCAAAATGCGCTCGCCTCACGTGAAAGTTTTGGTGTTACTTCTAAACCTAAGAGCGTCTTAAAAAGTTGTTGAGATGGAGCACTCGTTGCGCGCTGGCGTCGATACATTTCGCGAAGTTGTGAAATCGCAGGCAGACGTTCTCCCGCAGCAAGAGCTGTGACTTCATCAGCCCAACCATCGACAAGTGCAAGTGCAGTCTCTAACTTTGATAGCGCTGCGCGTTGTGCAGGTGTCTCTTCCGGAGTAAAAATCCCGTTATTGAGCGCGAGAGTAAAAGAGTTTTCCATAGACGCCGGATTCATTTGCGATGGATCAAAGTTCTGCATCGCATCTTCGGCCTGACGTTGAATCGCATCCATATCAATATGGATGCCTAGTCCGTAGTCAACTATTGCACTACGAATATAAGAAACCAGCCACGGGTTATGTTCAAAGAGGCGCGCTATAGCTGCTTCGCGAAGAGCGTGAAATAGATAGATTTCAGACTTTGGAATATCGAGATCCTGGCTCCATTTTTCAATATTTTCTGGAATCAATACTGGTCTTGCTGGATCAAGAAGTGGCAACCCAACATCATGTGCACCTGTTGCAGTAGATGAAATTCCGCCGATGGCTTGGCCAAGTTGAGTTGCAATCAGTGAACCGATAAACGAGCGCAAGAGTCCTGCGATTGTGCCCATAGGTCCGGCAACTGCATCAACATTTTGATCCTCGGCATCATGGGCTTGTTGCGCCATTGCTTCATCGAGAAGTGCGGAGATAGCAGAAGAGAGTCCAGTGGCAAGAGGTTCCATCGTTGCTTGCCAACCATTGAGTGTTTGATCTACCCAATCAAGTCGACTCACAGCTCGCTGTGAAGTATTTCCTGTCGTCGCAGGGAAGACTGTGGCTTCGTTAAGCCAAATTTCAGCAATCTCAAAAGCGTTATCAACGACTGTTACATCTTTTGTACCAATGGGCTGTGAACCTTGGGCTTGCACAAACTTCTTTGCAGTATCACGAACCACACTTGGAGGTAAAACTTCTTGCGATCCTTGTAATCCTTGCGAAAAAGCAGCAAATGGATTGGCAAATCCTGCAGGATTAATTCCTAGTTGTTCTAGTTGCTTTTGAATTTGTTCTTGCATCTGGCGCATCATCGCCTGGAATTCTTCAGAGTTGAAATCCTCAGGTTTACCATTTGCATCATCCCCATCATCGGGAGTAAAGCCAAAAGGTGACATTTGTGACTCCAATTTATCTCTTCAGTAATAGTCTCGAGCAGTTGTAATTCTATCTATGAGATATAACAGCCAGAGTGAGCGCTTTCTTCCCGAAAGGACTAGGATTTTTATATGTACTCACTTGCCGGCTCAAGCGCATTCGCTGCACTCATATGGTGGGTGGTGCCACTCACAGCCCTCATAGGCGGAATCGGTTATGTGATCTGGGTTGCAAAATTCAAGAGTAAATTTGAAACAGAAACCACACGCTCGATGGGTCAGTTTCAGCGCTTTCAGAACTCATTCCGTGAGAACGAGGTTGATGACCACTCTAAAGATGAGAATCAGCTGTAGCGCCTGAGTGCACTAATGAATCTACGGTTTTCCCGCACTCCGCGCTTGTTCACATTATTCTTCACGCTTTTCTTACTCGTTCCAATCTTTGCCCCAATGAACTTTGTAATCTTGCAACCGGGAAATGGAACCGGTCTATTTCCAAAAGTACTTACCGTGAAAAGTTCAGATTTTCAGATCTATAAACCAAACGGGCAGATGTATTTGCTTGCTATCTGGGTTTCAACTCCAGACACAAAAGTTCTTGGTGCAGAAGTCTTAGGATGTTGGGTCCGGGCCGATTGCGTCGTATTTCCTAGGTCAGTTATTTACAAGCGCACATCAACATCCAGCTCTGAATCTGCTCAATCCCGTAAGGAGATGAAAGATTCTCAGAGCGATGCCTTGACTGCTACAAAGAATCTAATGTCGAAGCGCTATCCCACGATTGATACAAGGGGCGTACGAGATTCTCTTATTACGGTAAATCTTCCTAACACTGGTGGACCAAGCGGGGGATTAATATTTTCACTTGGACTCCTCGAACTATTAACTCCAGAAGATTTACTTCAAGGAAGAAAGATTGCAGGATCTGGAACCATTTCAGCCGATGGCAGTGTGGGAGCAATAGGCGGAATAGCCGAGAAGCTCATTTCTGCAAAGAAGACTGGCGCAACAATTCTCTTTGCTTCGCGAAGTAATTGTGATGAAATTCCTAAGAATGTCTCGGGAATTACAGTCATAGCCATTTCCAACCTCGAACAGGCGCTGACCTACCTTCAGAAACCGGTCAGCCCTGACGCACAAGCCATTGATTCTGCAGGAATCTACGGTTGCACTAATCTAGGAGCATGAATAGAAATCGCAGTCCACTCTTTATTACCGCAGGTATTCTGGTTGCACTCGGTGCATTCCTTACTTATATCTCTGGATATTACGTAGATTGGCTCTGGTTTAATTCCGTAGATTTCACAAGCGTCTGGTCAACAGTCCTCACAACTAAAATTGAGCTCTTTATTCTTGTCGGGGCGATAACTTCCTTTGTAATCTCACTCAACATTTACATCGCATATAAGCGACGCCCGCTCTATGTCCCATCGAGTATTGAAATAAGTGGACTTGAGCGACTTCGCGCACAAATAGAGCCGATCCGCCGGTGGGTTTTTCTTGCAGTCATACTAGTCCTTACCTATTTTGCTGGAACATCGGGAATGGTTTTCTGGCGAGAGTGGTTGCTCTTTAAGAACTCCACAGACTTTGGTGTGAAAGATCCACAATTCGGATTAGATGTCTCATTCTTTGCCTTCAAACTTCCTATGTGGCAGGCAGTCATTGGCTGGGGTATCTCAACTCTCGTACTTGCAACCCTTGCATCTGCTTTCATCCACTATATGTACGGCGGAATCCGTACAGCGGTTCAGTCAGATCGCACCACCGTGGCTGCGCGAGTGCAGATTTCAATATTGCTTGGTTTCATCGTTTTACTCAAAGCTGTTGCATATTGGTTTGATCGCTACTCACTCGCGCTCAAAGAGGGCAAGCTGATTAACGGACTGACCTATACCGATGTCAATGCAGTCTTGCCAGCTAAGGCAATCCTCTCTGCAATCGCAGTGGTTTGCGCTCTTTTATTCTTCGCAAATATTGTTCGACGCTCATGGTTATTACCTGCAGCCGGAACTGCGCTCCTTGTTATTTCCTCTGTCTTAATTGCAGGTATCTACCCAGGCGCAATTCAGCAGTTCCAGGTCAAGCCTTCTGAATCATCGAAGGAAGCGCCTTTTATTCAGCGAAATATTGATGCTACCCGTAGCGCATATGACCTCGATGACGTCACTATGCAGGATTACAACGCGACGATTTCTACCAATGCAGGCCAGCTCGCGAAGGATGCATCAACAATTTCCAATATTCGTCTTATGGATCCCAATGTTCTCTCGGCGACATTTCGTCAACTTCAGCAGATAAAGCCTTATTACACCTTCCCAGAGTCTCTCGATATTGATCGCTACACCGTCAATGGAGTCTCACGTGATGCAGTTGTTGCAATCCGTGAACTCAATATTGAAGGAAACCCAAGTCGAAATTGGATCAATGACCATCTTGTGTATACACACGGATTTGGTTTTGTGGCTGCTTATGGCAACGCTGTTGATGCCGATGGAAAACCAAACTTCCTCGTTGGAGATCTTCCTCCAACAAAGGGTTTAGGAAAATTTGAACCTCGCGTTTACTTTGGCGAAAATGTTCCTAGCTATTCAATTATTGGTGGAAAGAAAACTAACTCTCCGGTCGAATTCGACTATCCAGATGACACATCTGCAAATGGTCAGAAGAATTACACCTATACCGGAACAGGTGGTGTCCCAGTTGGCAGCACTTTAAACAAGTTGATTTTTGCCCTGAAGTATGGCGAACAGCGCATTCTTCTTTCGAATTTGATTAATGCAGATTCCAAGATTCTCTACAACCGCTCACCGCGAGAAAGAGTCGCGAAGGTTGCACCATGGCTTACTCTCGATGGCGATCCATACCCTGCTGTTGTAGATGGCAAAATTACGTGGATTATCGATGGCTATACGACAAGCGCCGGTTATCCATATTCGCGTTCTACCTCCTTAGCGACTGCAACAACAGATGCGCTGACAGCCAATTCGACTTCGATAACGGCACAGTCAAACCAGACCGTCAATTACATTCGTAACTCAGTAAAAGCTACAGTTGATGCCTACGACGGCACCGTAACTTTGTATCAGTGGGATGCAAAAGATCCAGTACTCCAAACATGGATGAAAGCTTTCCCTAATACCGTAAAGCCAAAGAGCGCCATCTCAAAGGGATTACTTGCACATATCCGCTATCCCGAAGATATGTTCCGCGTACAGCGCGATATCTTGAGTTCATATCACGTTAAGAGCGCAGCTGCTTTCTACGGCGGACAAGATTTCTGGCGCGTACCTCGCGATCCTTCAACCTTTGGATCTAACGCTGGAGCGCAACCTCCGTACTACATGACATTACAAATGCCAGGAGCTGCTACTCCTACATTTTCTCTAACGACCCCATTTGTACCTCGTGGTGGGCGTGAAAACTTATCTGCATTCGCTTCAGTTAATTCCAACGCAGGTCCTGATTACGGAAAAATTACAGTATTGCAATTGCCGAGAAGTACAAATATTGCGGGACCATCTCAAGTTGCCTCTAACTTTGAAGCAAAACCTGAGGTTGCTAACGCACTCTCGTTGCTGCGACAAGGCGGATCTGATGTTGTACTCGGAAATCTCTTGACACTGCCCGTAGGAAATGGATTGCTCTACGTGCAACCGGTCTACGTCAAGGCGACAGGAAATTCATCGGCATACCCATTACTCCAGAAAGTGCTCGTATCTTTTGGTGATGTAATCGGATTTGATAGCTCGGTAAAGGGTGCACTCGATCAAGTCTTTGGTGGAAATTCCGGAACATCTTCATCATCAGGAACACCAGCTACTTCAAATAGTTCTGCAGATCTTGCAAGTGCGCTGCAAAGTGCAAAGCAGGCAATTGCAGATGGACAGGCAGCACTTGCAAAAGGTGATTTCGCTGCATATGGTCGAGCGCAAGATCGACTTAAATCAGCAATCGCTGCAGCTATTGCTGCTCAAGCACGTAAGTAATTCACCGCGTACTTCATCGATTTGGTGAAGCAACAGTGCACCGCTTACACTTGCACTTCCGACGCGGGGTGGAGCAGCTCGGTAGCTCGCTGGGCTCATAACCCAGAGGTCGTAGGTTCAAATCCTGCCCCCGCTACCAATGAAGTAAAAGTAAAAAGGCGCTGATTTCAGCGCCTTTTTTGCTCTCCCATTACCTGATTCGTAGCGAATTAGAGACTACGAAGAGGCTGCTGAGCGCCATAGCCATAGCTGCATACATGGGAGAGGCTAAGCCGAGAACCGCGATTGGAATCCCAATAACGTTATAAGCAAATGCCCAACCGAGATTCACTTTAATTGTACGTAGCGTTGTGCGCGAGAGATTGAGTGCGTCGACAATGCTCATCAATTGTGGGCGCATAATCGTGATATCTGCAGTTGCTATTGCAGTATCTGTGCCAGTTCCCATCGCAATACTGAGATCTGCTTGCGCGAGAGCTGCAGCATCATTGACGCCATCGCCGACCATGAGCACATGTCTACCTTGAGATTGCAAAGAAGCTATTTTTTCCAACTTATCTTCAGGTTTAGCGAATGCGATGATTCGCTCAGGAGAAATTCCAACAGTCGAACCCACTTTTATTGCTGCTTCTGAATTATCGCCAGTCAGCAACCAGACATCCATATTTCGTTTATGTAATTCTGCAATCGTTTCTGCGGCGTCATTCTTGATGACATCTCCCGTAGCAAAGACTGCAAGTGCAACACCATCCCAAGCCAGTACAGAGACTGCATATGAGAGCTCTTGAGCCTGGTGAATCGCAACCGAAATTTCTGAATCGAAGGCGATGCAACTATGCGCAACTGAATCAGGTGATCCAATAATTACGACTGGGGATTTCTCTCGAATCTGCACTCGCCCTGCAACACCGACACCAGGCGTTTCGGTGAATTCTGCGACTGGAAGTTGTTCTGCACTTCTAGCAATGCAATACGAAGAGATGGCATTGGAGACAGGATGGTTGCTCTGGCTCTCTAGTCCAAGTGCCGAGGAGAGGATATTTCTCTCAGTAAGAATGGCAGTAAATGATGATCCCAAAACCTTTTGTGCAGAGACTGGAATGCTGACCTGCTGCACCTTCATAGCACCATCTGTAAGCGTTCCGGTCTTATCGAGAACGACGGTATCGATATTTTGCGAAGCCTCTAATACTCGTGGGTGGCGGATAACGATGCCGCGCAGTGCACCACGTCCTGAGGCAACAAGAAGTGCTACCGGTGTCGCTAGCCCTAGCGCGCAAGGGCAGGCAATCACTAAAACGGTGATCGCGGTTGATATTGAATAGGTAAGGGATTTATCTCCGAAGTAGTACCAACCTTCGAATGTGGCAATTGCTAACACCGTAACGATCGGAACAAAAAATGATGCAATTGTGTCGGCAAGAGCTTGGATCGGAGCTTTCGCCCCCTGTGCGGTAACTACCATCGAAGTGATTCGCGCCAACTCGGTATCGCTACCTATGCGTGTTGCGCGAACGAGAATTCTTCCGTTGTTATTGAGGGCCGAGCCGATGACTAGCATCCCTGGTGTTATTTCAACTGGCTTTGATTCACCAGTAATCAATGAGTTATCAACTGTGCTCTGCCCAGAGATGACAATTCCATCTGTTGGAATTCGTGCACCTGGTTTTACTACAAATTCATCTCCCACTATTAAGTGGCTGATCGGGATCAAGACCTCGGTGCCATTGCGAAGTACTGCAACTTCTTTCTCGCCGAGAGCTAAGAGTGTAGAGAGAGCGCTGCGTGCACTCTTCTTCGCACGAGATTCAAGGAAACGACCGAGAATTACAAAGAGAAGTACTCCCGCCGCAACTTCTGTATAGACATCACCTTGCGCAGTGTATGTCGCATAGATTGACCAAACATATGCGCTTAACGAACCAAGAGATACCAAAGTATCCATCGTTGGGTGGAAGAGATTTCTGAGAGCGGCTCGGTGAATAGGAAATGCCACAATAAAAATGAGTGGTGCGCTGATAAAAAGAGGTAACCAAGATGCAAAGAGATGATGCGCATTGGGCGGCAGAGGAATTTGATATGAATCAAAGGTGGAGATTAACCAATCATTAATTGGTTGTTGCCAACTCATCACCATTGATATTGCGATAGCGGGAACTGCGAAGAGGATTGCCCATATGAGAGCACCCGCCGCGCCTTTTCGGTGTAGCGCTGGATCAGAATTATCTTCGAGAAGCGTTGCTCCGTAACCTGCAGCTTTAATCTTTTTGATTATCACATCTGGTGATACATCCGCTGGGGCGAGAATATGCACAGTCTCTGAGGCAAAATTTACCGAAGCGCTCACACCGGCAATCTCATTGAGTTCACGTTCAATGCTGTTGACGCAGGATGAACATGTCATTCCTGTGACGGAATAAGTCTGTACTTGAATGTCTCCCATAGTTTCCCTACTGAGACGCTTTCAGTGCGTTCACTACATAGTCATGTAGCGCTGCATTTGTAGAGAGCCCGCTGCCACCGTGTGATCCGTCTACACCGTCCAGATTTGTGAATCGGCCTCCAGCTTCGCGCACGATGATGTCGAGCGCAGCCATATCCCAAAGAGCGAGAGATGGTTCAACTGCAACGTCGACAGCGCCTTCTGCCACCAACATATGTGACCAGAAATCTCCATGTGCACGGGTGCGCCATGCGTTATCCATCAGTGCGCGGAATGGTTGAAGACGTCCACCCCATCCTTCAAAATCAGAGTGTGAAATAGATGCATCTGAAATCTGGGATATCGCTGATACGTGAATTCGTTTCGGGACCTCTTTATTGACGAT
>CAFAZZ010000032.1_pt1 | contig 9306 bp, 9 predicted proteins | sample 7267931 | NCBI WGS metagenome assembly CAFAZZ01 (sample SAMEA6814014, study PRJEB35770) | uncultured Actinomycetes bacterium | biome: Freshwater; feature: Freshwater reservoir; material: water | place: Czech Republic | collected 2016-04-20 | depth 30m m | reverse complement strand
AGAACTGACGGTGAGTAGTTGGTAAGAAGGTTGAACTTACCTGGAAGGTATGTGAATGTGGCAAGACCAGTAAGGCCGGCCGAGATAATCGCTGACATAAAGAATGAGCGGTTAATCGCTGTCATTGCTGACTTATCGGTTGGGCGAAGACGTGTTGCAAAGATTCCGATAACTGCTGTGACGATACCGATTGCTGGAACGATCAGCGGATAGATCAGACCTTCGTTACCGAAGGCAGCTTTTCCTAAGATGAGCGCTGCAACGAGCGTTACTGCATATGATTCAAAGAGGTCTGCGGCCATACCGGCGCAGTCACCGACGTTATCGCCGACGTTATCTGCAATGGTTGCTGGGTTACGTGGGTCATCTTCTGGAATTCCCTTTTCAACTTTACCGACAAGGTCTGCTCCGACATCGGCAGCCTTGGTAAAGATTCCGCCGCAGACGCGCATAAACATCGCAAGCATTGCGGCACCGAAACCGAAGCCTTCAAGTACAACTGGTGCATTTTCGCGGAACAAAATCACAACAAGTGAGGCTCCAACTAAACCAAGACCAACTGTTGTCATACCAACAACGCCGCCTGTGCGGAATGCGATCTGAACAGCTTTAGTGCCATCCTTCTGGCGAGCAGCTTCGGCAACGCGAACGTTTGCGCGAACTGCTAGCCACATTCCGTTGTAACCAACGAGTGCAGAGAATCCTGCGCCCAAAAGGAAGAAGATTGAGCGGCCCACGCGGATTGCGGTGGTGTCGGCCGGAAGTGCGAACAATAGGAAGAAGACGATTCCAACGAAATATGAAAGTGTGCGGAATTGGCGCGCAAGATATGCGGCTGCACCTTCTTGGACAGCTTCAGCAATTTCTCGCATCTTCTCGGTGCCATCACTTGCCGCAAGTACCTGCTGGCGAAGTGCGTAGGCAATCGCGAGCGCACCGAGCGCTACTGCGAGAACTACGTAGGTGATATTGAGATTTGATCCGGTCACTTGCACGGTCGATAGAGCGCTTGATGCTCCCATAGGTTCTCCTCCATTGGAGAGTCAGGGCGCCCCGATTCGAGGGAGGGGCGCGAAGATTGCCTGAGTCTACATATACATATCTATTACGGTGAAAAACCTTGGCCCTGAGAACTCTTGATTTTTGCAGTTTTTTGCATATCTTTGAACTCTTATGGCTGGAATCATCGAAATAGCAGCAAAGGCTGGGGTCTCTCCTGCCACTGTTTCACGCGCTCTGCGCGGGTTACATCATGTCAACGAGAGAACCCGTAAGAAAATCATCGATGCCGCTCGCGAATTAGATTATCCAATTCGTCCCGATCTGCTTCCACCGGGCGCAGTCAGTAAGACAAATACGATCGGTGTGATTGCTCCTTATATTTCTCGATGGTACTTCTCGCAGGCGATTGCGGGAATTGAGCAAGCTTTGCGCGAAGCGGGAATTGATCTCTTGCTCTATAACTTTGCTCAGATTGATGCGCGCCAACGAATTTTTCAGCAGAGCAAATTGGTCGGCAAGGTGGATGGGCTTATTGTTATTTCGCTTCCGCCGACCGAGAAAGAGTTTGAGAAAATACTTGGTTTAGGAATTCCGGTCTCATTGCTGGGTGTGCCAACAGATCGATGCTCATATGTAACTATCGATGACATCCAAGGCGCAGAAACTGCAACACAACATTTGGTAGATATGGGTCATCGCGATATCGCAATCATGATTGGTCAGCGTGAATTGGCTGTTGACTTTAAGGTGGCAAGGCAGCGCCAAGAAGGGTTCATGAATGTTTTACATAAGCATGGCGTTGAATTCAACCCTGCATATGAAGTTGTCTCCGATTTTAGTAGTCGTACCGCAGAGTTGGCGATGGATGATTTTTTAGCGCGAAAGAAGCTGCCGACAGCAATTTTTTGTGAGTCAGATGAGATGGCCTTTGGCGTCTATCGCTCGCTCCAAAAGAAAGGAATGCGGGTTCCTCAAGATATTTCTATTGTGGGCTATGACGATCACGAGTTTGGCTCAACCATTGGGCTAACGACCGTGGCTCAACCTGTTCGATTCTTAGGTCAATTGGCGGCATCACAAGTAATGGCTCGTATCGAAAATAGCGCTGATGTTGAGTTCTCGCAGATGAACGTACCGACTGAATTAGTTGTGCGTGATTCAGTTCTAAAGATTAATTAATTATTTAACAGCGCCCTGTGAAATACCTGATATGAACTGCTTTTGGAGCACTAAGTAGAAGACCACGATTGGGATAACTGCAAGTACAAGTCCTGCCATAGCTTGACCGTATTCAATTGAATACTGTCCATAGAACAAGTAAGTAGAAAGTGGCAAAGTTTGCGTATCTTGCGTCAATACAAGCCGCGGCAACAAGAAGTCGTTCCAAATCCAAAGAGCATTGATGATTGCAACTGTTGCAGTGATGGGGCGCATCATAGGAAAAATAATCTTCCAGAATGCAACCATGTCAGATGCTCCATCGATGGAAGCTGCTTCATCGATTTCTGTTGGGATAGTCGAGATAAAGCCGTGGTACAAAAATGTGGATAGCGCTGTACCAAATCCGATATAGAAGAAGATAAGTGCGCCTCGATTATTGAGTGAAACAAATGGGGCGAAGCGCGCCATAAAGGGAATCATCAGTGCTTGGAAAGGCACAATCATCGAGGCCACCAGTACCAAGAAAATCCATTTTGTGAGTTTGATTTTTGTGCGCGATAAATAATATGCAAGCATTGAAGAGAAGATGATTAGAAGTGAGACGCTCAAGACGGTAATGATGATGGAGTTTGTGAGCGATCGGAAGAAGTTCATCTTTGTGAGAGCTTGTTGGAAATTATCCCAAGTGATGTGAGTTGGAATTGAAAGTGGATTGGCCAAAATATCTGGCTTTAACTTAAGGGAGTTTACAAATACTAAGAAGAATGGGAAGACATAGGCGAATGCCAAGGTGAGGCCGATTCCAAATGTAATTCTCTTGCCGATACGTGCGCGTGCGCTCATCGCTGGACCTCCAACCGCTTAGAGACCGAGACTTGCAAGAGCGCCGCACCCGCGACCATCAAGAACATGATGACTGCCTTTGATTGACCGGTGCCGAAGTTTCCATTCGCGAAGGCATCTTGGAAGATGTGCATTGAAATCAATTCGGTAGTGCGGAATGGGCCACCGCCTGTGAGTGCCACGTTTACGTCGTATGCCATGAATCCGCTGCGAAGTGTTAAGAAGAGAGCGATAGTAAATGCCTGCGCCATAAGCGGTATTTTGATTGAAAGTAATGTTCGAAGCGGTGAGGCGCCATCGATCTGCGATGCTTCGAGAACATCGTTTTCAATACTGATGAGTCCGGTGATGTAGACAATCATCATGTAGCCGGAGGATTGCCACACTGTCACAATAATCAGAGCCCAAAAAGCTTTATTTGTGTCGTTAAGCCAGGATTGCTCGAAGAGAGTCCATCCGTATTTTTTTGCAAGTGAAGTAATTGCGCTATTAAAGATAAATTGCCAAATGACTCCAAGAATCACGCCGCCGATGAGGTTAGGCACGAAGAAGAATGTGCGCAGCACGTTTCTGCTGCGAAGTTTTGATGTGACTATCAGGGCAAGTCCGAATGCAACAACATTGACTAAAATAAGTGAGACGACAACAAAGAGCGTTGTAAATCGAAGTGTTGCCCAGAAAGTTGGATCTTGGAACGATTTTGTGTAATTGCTAAATCCGACAAATTTACTGGATTCAAAACCATCCCAATTGGTAAAGGTGAGATAGAAACCATTTGCGAAAGGCACAACGAGAACCATTGAGAAGATCGCGAGCGGGACTAGAGCAAACTTCAGAAACCTCTTTGTTGCTCTCGCTGATGGCATTTGTAATTCTCCTTTTAAGAAAAATCATCCTGAGGCGAGTTTCCTCGCCTCAGGATGATTCTATGTTCTTTCTTTTTGCCTAACTAGAGGGTCTGCAAATTATGCAGATTCTCCACGCCAGGTCTTTGTAGAACCCTTCCATGCATCTTGAATCGCCTTAGCAAGGTCAGCTGAACTGATCTTGTCGGTGAAGTACTGCTGCATAGATACCTTTCCAACTGTCTCTTGGAGACCTGCTGGGTAGTAGGTGTTAATCCACTCGAGTGTCTTACCAGCTGCAACATACTTAGCGATTTCACGCGCCATGAATGTAGCTGGCTGAACCTTGAATCCGCTGTAAACAGGGATAAAGCCCATTCCACCCTTTGTTACTGGATCAGCAACGAAGTGCTGGCCAGCTGCTGATGTGTAGAGCCATGTAAGGAAGTCAAGTGCTCCAGCTTGTTCAGCCTTTGTTGACTGCTTTGCATCGATCATGAAGTAGCCAGGTACGCCGACAGGAATTGAATCATTTCCATAAGCCGTTGCACTTGTGCTAATTGGGAGGTTCATGATTCCGAAATCTGTGCCAGCAGCAGCTGTCATCAAGTTTGGCTCAGTCCAGTTACCTTGGAATAGGAAGCCGTAGTCGCCAGATGCGAGATCTGTGATTGATGCGTCGTATTCAGTATCTGTGAGGTTTGCTTCTGATCCGTTGTACTTCTTTAGAAGATCAAATGTTGCAAGCCAGTTCTTCCAGACAGGATCTGTTGTGAGGTTCTTGTTGCCATCAGATAGTGAATCTAGAACAGCCAAGCGACCTTCGTGTGTCTTTGCAGAACTTGCATGGTAGATATTTGTGAAGTGTGCACCAAGTGACCACCAGATAGCTGAGAAGTGAACTGCCTTCTTGCCCTTAGCCTGGAGAGTTTTGAATGCGTTCTCAAGATCTGTACGTGTCTTGATTGATGCTGGATTAATGCCTGCTGCATCAAGAACCTTCTTGTTGTAAAGAAGACCGAAAGCTTCAGCTGTTGATGGGACACCAACTTGCTTTCCGCCAACATTTGCTGCTGCAAGAAGTCCTGGTGATACAAGCTTTGCAAGCTTTGTGTTCTTGAGATCCAAGACCTTGTCAGCCATGTTAGGAATCTCTTGGAGTGTGTAAGAAATTGTTGGAGCATTCTTCGCAGCATACATAGGTGTGATGTTCTGGAGGAATGTAAGTTTGCTGTCACCAATAATTGTCTTGAGTGTGTAGCACTTCTGGCTGGTGTTGTACTTCTTTACTGCAGCTTGGAACTGGTCTTTGATTTCAGTCTTAATTGTTCCGAGCATTGTTACGTTTGTGCGCTTTGCACATGTTGCAGCTGATGCTGGAGATGTTGCAGCAACAACAGAAACAGTGAGTGCAGAAGCCAGTGCGAGTGCACCGATCTTTGTAAACTTCTTCATGAAGTAGTCCTTTCAAGGGTTTAGCCAAACGTCTCTCGAAGTTGGCAGTGGGGCAACGGTAAATGCGTATGGCTAGCAACGAAATAGGTTGGCGATAACTGTCCTGCAACGTTTTTTTGCAGGTTTTTGCAGGTTGTACGGCTAGTTAGGCGTGGAGTGAGAGCCCGCTGTACGCAAGCGCGGATATTCCTTCGCCCACCTCGATGGCGCTTAGGTGGGTATCGACAAAGACCAGGTTGGTGACCGAGATGGCCCCACCGTCGGCAAAGAGCTCGATGGAGCCCCGGTCGATGATGACTCGGATATCAAGGGTGCGGTCTCCTACTGCGATCTCTTGGCGGGTTGGGGCTTCGAGTTCATTCCAGGCATTGCTGGTGTCTACGAAAAGGGTCTTGTTGTGTACTCCAATTTCAACATATCGGTTTTCATTTTCAGAAATCTTTATTGAACCTTCCTGGGTTGTGAATGACACTTCAGGGAAACCATCTGGGCAGTTGATGGGAGTTTGTATCAATCGATCTCCACGCAATGAAAGTTCGCGCGGGAGAGTCATTGCGCTACGCCATGGGTTAGTTGGAACTTTCGATGCATAGTGCCAATTGCTCATCCATCCAAGAAAGATTTTTTTATCATCCGGTGCATTTGAAAAGGTCACACCTGCGTAGTTGTCTCGCCCGTAATCAAGCCAGCGAGTTGTGGTGTCGTCGGCAATAAATTCAGTGCCGGTCCATTGACCTATGAAGTATTGGGTTCCTGAACCGATTTGGTAACCACCTGGGTTAAGTGAAACTAAGAGAACCCACTTTTCGCCAAATTGAATCAGGTCTGGACATTCCCAGACTCCACCGATTTCTGCAGCTGGACCAAAATCACTCAGATGTGTCCACTCTATTAAATTTGGAGATGAGTAAAAAGAGATTTTGAAATCGCTTGCGAGCGCCACGGTCATAAGCCATTGGCCTTCAATCCATTGCACTTTAGGATCGCGGAAATTCTTTTCATTGATATTAAGAACAGGGTTGCCCGCATATTTTGTAAAGGTTAGGCCCTCATCAACGCTGTAAGCCAGGCATTGTGATTGATTACTTTCATCATTGTGATGTTCGGTATAAATCGCAACTATCGGTGGATTTTCCTTTGTGCCAAAGCCTGAAGTGTTGTTGTGATCAACTACTGCGCTGCCAGAAAATATACCTGTCGTTTCAGTGCAGTTGATTGCAATTGGGAGTTCTTGCCAGTTATACAAATCAGTACTTACTGCGTGGCCCCACGACATATTGCCCCAGTCGATAGCCCGCGGATTATGCTGAAAAAATAGGTGGTACTTACCTTTGTAATAGAAAAGACCGTTGGGGTCATTCATCCAATTGCGCGTCGGGGTGAAGTGAAATTGGGGACGGAATTTCTCGTTCCGAAGTTCGCCTGATGGATGCGTAATCACGGCACGTACCTTATCCTCACGTTATGAATACTCTCGCCAACCTCTTCGATGCACATTCAATCGTCGGAGATCTCGGGTTAATTGGTGTGCTCGCTATTATCTTTGCAGAGACTGGGCTCTTGGTGGGGCTGGCATTTCCTGGTGACTCTCTCCTATTTATTGCTGGTGTCGCAGCATCTGGCTCTGGTGCCGCAATTCTTGGTGGGGCATCCTTAAATCCTGTTCTTTTATTTATCGGTGCTCCCATCGCAGCAATTCTTGGTTCCCAAGTTGGACATTGGTTTGGTTCCACCTATGGTCGCAAACTCTTTGATCGCCCCGATGGTCGTTTCTTTAACCGCCAAAGAGTTCTTGCGACTGAAAAGTGGCTGACAAAATATGGCACCGGTAAAGCTCTTGTCCTATCGCGCTTTATTCCATTTGTGAGAACACTTATTAATCCACTTGCTGGCATCGTTGGTATTCCAATGAAGAAGTTCTTGGTTTGGAACATTACTGGCGCAGTTATTTGGACTCAACTAGTGCTTGGCGCTGGATTTATCCTCGGTGAGAAACTCAAGGGTTCTGTAGATAAGTATTTACTACCGATTGTTGGGCTGATAATTATCATCAGTGTTATTCCAGTAGCAGTCGAGTTTTTCCGCGAGTGGAGTACGCGCAAACACCACTCTTGATTTCTTAGAGACCTAAATCTTCAAGCGAGTAGGCAGCGTAATATTTATAGCCAGCATCGAGGATTGCTTGCTTTGCACCGCGTTCAACAATTACTGCAACGCCAACGATGATTGCGCCGGCTTCTTTCAGCGCTTCAACAGCTGTAAGAACTGATCCGCCAGTTGTTGATGTATCTTCAACGGCTAAGACTTTCTTGCCTTTTACATCTGGGCCTTCGATGCGGCGCTGAAGCCCGTGTGCTTTTTCAGCTTTACGAACTACAAAAGAATCAATGTTCTTACCGTTGCGGGCAGCCACATGCATCATCGCTGTAGCTACTGGGTCTGCACCCAAAGTAAGGCCACCGACAGCGTCGTAATCGAGGTCTTTGGTGAGATCGAGCATAACTTCACCAACAAGAGGGGCTGCAACATGATCGAGGGTGACGCGGCGAAGATCGACGTAGTAGTCGGCTTCCTTGCCTGAAGACAAAATAACTTTGCCATGGACAACAGCCTTCTTAACGATTTCGTTCTTTAGATTATCGCGTGCGCTCATGAGGTGACCTTATCTCTACTTATCTTCTTCTCTGTAAATGATGACGTCTTGTTTCTTACGTGTTGCTAATCCTTTAGGCGGATTCTGTTCGATGAGTGCGTCTACTTCGATACGTAACTTCGCGACTTCGACTGCCATATTTGCCATTGCGGTTTCGAGTTCGATAATGCGTTTAATTCCTGCGTGATTGATTCCTTCACCGACAAGCCGTTGCACCATGCGCAACGATGCGATATCACGGAGTGAGTAACGACGATTACGTCCAACGGTGCGGTCTGGTGAAACTAAACCTAACCGATCGTATTGACGGAGAGTTTGTGGGTGTAGCCCAGAAAGTTCTGCAGCTACTGAAATTACATACAGTCCTGCATCATCATCTGGATGATCTTCAGTGGGCAAATCTTTTGTCATGACTTTGCCTTTGCAACAAATTCTGCGCGGATATCGTGGTCTGCAGTTGCTGCTGCAAAAGCTTTGATTGCTTCTTCTGCTTTTCCTTCAACGCGTCGTGGAACTTGTACTTCTACGGTGACGAGTAAGTCGCCAGTTACTGCGCCTTTCTTAATACCGCGGCCTTTAACGCGCAGCACGCGGCCGGTTGGAGTTCCTGCAGCTAAACGCACGGTGACATCATCACCTGAAAGCGTTGGAACTTTAATATCGGCACCAAGAGCTGCTTCTGCAAATGTAACAGGGAGAGTGAGTAACAAGTTCTCACCTTTACGTGAAAAAGTAGCGTGGGGCTTTACATGTAGCTCAATAAAGAGATCCCCAGGACCGGCCTCACCAGGTGCACCTTTTCCTTTAACGCGAATCTTTGCGCCATCATTAACACCGGCAGGAACTCTTGCGGAAATATTTTGTGGGCCATTTCCATCGGTATTGAGTTTTAAATCAAGAGTTGTTCCAAAGACGGCTTCTTTAAATGTAATGGTGGCTTCTGTTTGTAGGTCGCTGCCTTTACGTGGGCCGCGACGTCCACCGCCACCAAATAAATTAGCAAAGATATCTTGAGGGTTTCCGCCACCGAAGATGTCAGAGAAATCTCCACCTTGGTATTGCCCTCCGCCAGTTGGTGCGCGGAACCCACCGCGTTCGTAATATGAACGAGCTTCATCGTATTCGGCGCGCTTTTTGGAATCAGACAAGATGTCATAAGCCTCAGAGACTGCCTTGAACTTATCTTCCAAAGCAGTATCACCTTGATTCTTATCAGGGTGTAAATCGCGCGCTAAAGAACGGTACTTCTTCTTGATCTCATCGGCAGATGCTTTCTTATCTACGCCGAGGATCTTGTAGAAGTCCTTTTCATATAAATCTTTAGCGGCCATTTTTTATTCCGACTGT
>CAFAZZ010000031.1_pt1 | contig 9510 bp, 9 predicted proteins | sample 7267931 | NCBI WGS metagenome assembly CAFAZZ01 (sample SAMEA6814014, study PRJEB35770) | uncultured Actinomycetes bacterium | biome: Freshwater; feature: Freshwater reservoir; material: water | place: Czech Republic | collected 2016-04-20 | depth 30m m | reverse complement strand
GGTGCAAGGGAAAGTGAAGATGCTCCCAGGAATAGTGAAGTAAGTGCTGTGAGAAAACGGAATCTACGGTTAAGGGTTAAGCAGCGACGTAGTTTCACTCCTCTAGATTAAGGGGTGAGGCGCAACTAACCAAGAAAACTATTGCTGGGTCTTTTCTTTATGCGAACCATCGCAGAAAGGCTTATCTTTCGAGAGGCCACAACCACAGAACTTGGGATTGTCGACAGTGTTTGTGACATTGCCATCGGCATCGACGAGCTCGACTGTGTCGATGATGCGGATTGATCCGCTTTTTGGGTTTACGAAAGCCCTGACCGGATTAGCTGGTTGGCTTTCAGGCATGGTTACGGCTTAATCGAGATAGTCGCGAAGTGCTTGCGAACGTGATGGGTGGCGCAACTTAGACATTGTCTTTGATTCGATCTGGCGAATACGTTCGCGGGTTACGCCGTGAACTTTTCCGATCTCATCAAGAGTCTTTGGCTGACCATCTGTAAGTCCGTAGCGAGCCTTGATAACCTCGGCTTCACGACTTGTTAGTCCTGAAAGCACCTGCATCAACTGCTCCTGCAAGATTGTGAAAGTTACAGACTCTTCTGGCTTTACAGCCTCAGAATCTTCGATCAAATCACCGAATTCAGAGTCTCCTTCTTCACCGAGTGGTGTGTGGAGGGAGATTGGTTCGCGACCGTACTTCTGAACTTCAACAACCTTTTCAGGTGTCATATCAAGCTCTTTAGCGAGCTCTTCAGGTGTCGGTTCGCGTCCAAGATCTTGAAGCATCTGTCGCTGTACGCGAGCAAGCTTGTTAATGACTTCAACCATATGCACTGGGATACGAATCGTGCGAGCCTGGTCTGCCATCGCGCGGGTGATTGCCTGACGGATCCACCATGTTGCGTAGGTAGAGAACTTGTAACCCTTTGTATAGTCGAACTTCTCTACCGCGCGAATAAGACCAAGGTTTCCTTCTTGGATAAGGTCAAGGAACAACATTCCACGACCTGTGTAACGCTTGGCAAGAGATACGACGAGGCGAAGGTTTGCTTCGAGCAAATGGTTCTTTGCACGCTTTCCATCTTCGACGATCCATTCGAGTTCGCGCTTTAATTTCTTATCGAGCTTCTTAGTATTCTTCAGCGCTTCAGCGGCAAAAAGACCAGCCTCAACTCGAGTTGCAAGCTCTACTTCAAGCTCTGCATTTAGAAGTGCTACGCGGCCGATCTGCTTGAGGTAATCCTTTACTGGATCAGCTGTTGCGCCAGCTGTAAGAACTGTTTGTTCTGGCGGAAGGCGCTTAATTTCAATCTGAATAAATCGTGCTTGTTCGTTGAAGAAATATTGAAGATCTTCGAGGTTCTTGAGGTAGCCCTGATTAACGGCTTCAGCAATCATCTTCGCAGATTTTTCATTGAAGGTATTCATGGCAAATTGCTGTTGAATCTGCTTGAAAGTCAGAGCCTTCGCTTCTGCCTGATCAATGTTGTGCTTTGGCGCGTGCTCGACACCCTGAATCTTTCCATTGATGGCCTCGAGAACAAGGTTTACATTCTTGAGATCCTTCTTATGCTTTTCGCGCTCGTTCTTATCTTCTTCTTCATCATCGACATCTGTGTCAAGAAGGGTAAATGAGCCTTCTTCATTCTTGGTCTCATCTGACAGTGTTACGACTCGTGGCTGATCCTTACCATCTGATTCTGCGTCAATGATTTCAGATGCTTCAGCGATAAGTGTCTCAACATCTTCAAGTTCTACTTCTTCAACAACTATTTCATTGCCATCTTCATCGAGAACTACGGCTGCCTTTGCACCCTTTGCTGATGCTTCAACTGACGTTGACTTTGGCTCTTCCTTTGGAGCTATCAGTGCAAGCTGCGCCTTTGACAGGCTGCGAGTTGGAGCGCCGATTCCAGCCTTGCGGGCCTTCTCTGTCGCTTCAGGGATTTCAATATCAAGCTGACGCGCTTCAAGAGCGAGCGCCATAAATTCTTTCTTCACTGCCTTGCGATAATTATCGATTCCACTTGCAGCCAGAGTTTCAACAATTTCATTCTTTCGGGCAATTGCGTTCTTAAGATCTACGAGTTGCTGAATTTCCTTCGCGGTCAGTTCTTTCTTGACTTCAACCTTTACTGGCTTAACCGGCTTTGCTGCAACCTTCTTAACGGGAGCGGCCTTCTTTGCAACAGATTTTTTGGCAACTGCTTTTTTAGCAACGGGCTTTGTGGCAGGAGCCGCCTTCTTCGCAACAGGTTTCTTAGCAACAGTTTTTTTGGCAGGAGCTGCCTTCTTTGCTGCTGGCTTTGCCGCAGCTTTCTTGCCCTTTGCCTTGTTTTTGAGCGCACTAAATACAGCCACAATTGTCCTTTGGTTGTTTTCTTCGAACTTCTCGAAGCAATACCTATATTGTACCCGCAACCATCAAGGCGCGCCGAATCGCATCGCCCATTGCCTCTGCCTCAACTAAGAATCCATCATGTCCAAAGTCTGAACTGATGACGATTGGTGCCTCGGCAGTCGGTACAAGCTCGGATATCTCAACTTGAAGTCGAGGTGGGAAGAGGCGGTCGGTATCGATAGAGACGACAACAACCGGCACCGCGATGCTCTCTAGCGCCGCTGCTACCCCACCGCGGTCTCGCCCAATGTCATGGGAATTCATCGCATCGGTAAGGGCGATATAGGTATTTGCATCGAAGCGCTTGGCAAGCTTGACCGCTTGATGATCAAGATATGACTCAACTGCATATCGCCCTGTGTCATCACCTTGTAATTGACGGCCAAAGCGCACATCCATCTCGGATTCGGTGCGATAGGTCAGATGGGCAATGCGACGGGCAATCCCCATGCCATCGACTGGCCCCCGAGCTGCCTCGTAGTAATCGCCACCAAGAAAATGTGGGTCTGACTTGATTGCTCGAATTTGAATTGAGGCGGTACCGATTTGATCGCCTGTTGCAACAGCCGATGACCCAATCGTACATATCGCCCCTACGCGATCTGGAAGTTGGACTGCCCACTCGAGAGATCTCATTCCTCCCAGTGATGGCCCGACAGCTAATAAATATTTCTCAATTCCAAGGGCATCGCTAAAAGCAACTTCTGCATTAACCATGTCGCGAATCGTGATGATTGGAAAGCGCGATCCATATCGTTTTCCATCTGGTGCAATGCTGGAAGGTCCTGTGGAACCTTGACAGCCACCAATGACATTAGGGCAGACAATGAAGTACTTATCTGTGTCGAATGGCAACCCAGGACCAACCATTTGTGGCCACCATGCTGTGACATCTGACCACCCTGTCATTGCATGGTTTACCAAAATCGCATTGGATTTATCTTTATTAAGAGTTCCCCATGTTTGATACGCAATAGTGATGTCAGGAAGCGTCTCTCCATTTTCAAGGAGAAGAAATCCAATTTTGACGAACTTTCGATCGCCAGGATCATCGCCCTCAAGCCACGCACCGGTGACATCGAAGTTGGGAATTCTGCTCATCTATAAATCCTTCACGCACTTGCGAATACACATTGAGTGCATCCACCTGGTCGTCACCCGGAGCACCCCACCGCGGTGGAGGGTTGCCGTCTTATCAGCCGGGGCTTTCGATAAGAACTCGTGACCGCTACATATATTACCCGAAGATTCCTGCCACAACTTTGGGGTGTAACTCAGCCCGCATCGCAGTAAAGGATTGAGGTGGCCAGCCTGCGGTGAATACTCGGCGCAGTAAGAGCGCCAACGAGTACTGATCATCATCTGCAAGTGCGCGATCAAGAGCTTTGTGGGCAAGGGCGCCTTCACCACGCTCGTATGCCATTGCTGCAAAGAGTGATGCGATTGGTGCAACAAATCCACGCGGTGCAATCAGAAGAAGATCACGCCACATCGCCCAATAGTGTTCTGTGGTCTCATCTGTGTGGCTACCCAGTGCAAAATCACGCACTTGGATTTCACTCAAGCGGCCGATAACACGGGCAACAAGTTCTCTATCTTCAGCGCCTCGTCCTTCGCGATATTCACCCGCTAGATCAATAATTGCAGTTGCGCCATCTCGCTGAAGGTCATTGATTTCCTCGGAGTCGCTAGAGATCCAGAATGTCTGCACTTCATCTTGCCAGTGAGTTTCGTGCGATGACGGCAGAGCTGCAATCGATTGGATTAAATCGTCCACGCTAGGCAGTGGCATGGGGTGACCCGCAATCACATGTTCGACAGCAATTCGAGATGAATCGATGGAAGGAATTTGATTTCCTTCTGGCGGACAACAGGTGGCATCACTACAGATCATTGATCGATATCTGTCACCGCGCACAATCAGCGATTCTTTAATTTCTATTCCTGCCCGGATCAGGGCGCCGCTCGTATTAATCATGACAGGTTCTGGATCTACTTCACCTTCTGCAATATAGGCGACGATAAATGCGCCGGTTGCTCCCTCGCGGCTGAGGTGAGACGCCAGAAGGTCATAACTCTCGGTTGCAATTTCGACAGGAAAATCTACGCGCATTGCCATTCCGACTTGGTCATCTTTGAGTGATACCAAAACGAGCGAATTTTCTGGGTGATAGCCGATAAGAAATGGAATAGCTGCAAGAAGATCGTGGGGAGATGTAAGTGTGGTCATGGTTGTCCTTATCGTGTATATGTAATTGATGGCGTGAATCGAGTAGGTGCGGCAACAACGGTGACGGGCAGGACTGCAACTGTTTGAACATCGCCATTGATATGCGCGCGAACTCCGTCAACAGTGAAATCGCCAGCCCAGCTTGTAATTAATTCGATGAGATAGTTGCCGGGTTTTTGATAGGTATGGCGAATCTGCCCGTCTGGGAAAGGGGCACCAGCCTTTGTCGTCACATAAACAACCCCGTCTCCGTAATGCCAGAAGAAGGTTGGCTTGAGTTGGACATCAACAAATTCACCAACGATTTCGATTCGCTTGGTAATCACCTCGGGAATATCGCTCCAGAAGAAAACTGGAACATTGACAAGTGGTTCAAATGAAGGTGAATACGAGATGCCAGCAGTTGGAAGCATCTCTGTTAATTTGTCACTGAGCGACTGAGGTTTTGAGGTGCGGATGACGGGCTTGCGTACAACTGGCGGTTTCCGAGTTGGAATTATTCGCGGCTTAGCGCTACCTGAGGTGCGTGGTTTAGGAGTCGGCGATTTCTTGATTACTGGCTTCTTTGTACGCGCTGGAGCTGGCGCAACAGACTTTTTTTGAACTGGCCCGCTGCCTTTTCTGCCTTCAATCACAATTTTTCCATCTTGCGTATAGACATCAATACATGCCTTTTCGATGCAATCTGCTGCATGAGCAGGTGTTGTGAGTGAAAGAAGTAGAAATATGCATATTAGTTTTCTCATCATGCGCGGGAGGGTAAGCGTGATGAGTTCCTTGAAAGAGTAGATAAAGGCGGACTGTGGACAGTTATGAGAGAGTAGGAACATGGTTGCGCGCGATGGTGATGGTTGGATCGAATGCGCATGTGGTTCCAAGCACTGGGGCAAGTTCGGCGCTGCTGGGCTGTTGATAATTCGCGACGGATCCGTCTTCTTGCAGCACCGCGCACCGTGGGTGCATAACGGTGATTCGTGGGGTATTCCTGGTGGTGCTCGCGATTCTCACGAAACGGTATTAGAAGGTGCGCTCCGAGAAGCTATGGAAGAAACGGGGATCAAGGCCGAAAATCTTTCTGCGGTACATACCTTTGTAGATGACCATAATGGTTGGAGCTACTCGACTGTTATCGCACTCGCTGATTCAGAGCTTGAAGGTCATGAACTCAATGACGAATCCCACGAAGTTCGATGGGTTAAATTCGATGATGTAACTCGATTGCCGCTGCACCCCAGCTTTGCAGCCACGTGGCCCGAGGTAAGAAAAATTATCGATGAACTAGAGGCCATCGCGTAAACGTTTAAGAGAGTCTCGAACTATTGCGCCATCGCTGGTACGCCACAGTGGCGGCATCGAATTAAGCAAGACGCTTCCATATCTTTTGGTCACGATTCGAGAGTCAAGAATTGCAACAACTCCGCGATCTTCAATACTACGAATTAAGCGACCAGTCCCCTGTGCCAATAGCAACGCTGCTCGAGGAACTGAAACTTGCATAAATCCGCTGCCACCAGATGCATCAGCAAGCGAAGATCTCGCTGCCATCACAGGTTCATCTGGGCGCGGGAATGGAATGCGATCGATAGCAACAAGGATGCAGGAATTTCCTGGAACATCTACTCCCTGCCATAAAGACATTGTCCCCAAAAGAATTGAGGTTTCATCTTTTGCAAAACGTTCGACAAGCGGACCTACTGCATCTCCACGCTTCTGGGTGATAATAGAAATCGGCAAATCCACCAATACTTTTCGCAGATGAGCATCGGCTGCCTCTACTCCGCGCCATGAACTAAAGAGCGCCAAGGTGCGACCACCTGCGGCATCAATGAGTTCGCCGAGTTCATCGAGAACTTCTTGGCTTGGACCTTCTCGTCCAGGTTCTGGTAAATGTTTTGGCATGTACAGAACACCCTGATTTGCAAAATCAAAAGGGGATCCCACATCGAGCATCTGCACGTTCGCAGGGTCTATCTCGCCTGCTTCAATTTCTTCATCAGCATCAGATCCCACAACGAAACCAATGCTGCGTGCCATGGCATCAAAGTTATTTCCGACAGTCAAAGTGGCAGATGTAGCAATCACCGGATTTTGAGTAAGTAGATTACTTCGCAATATATGTGAAACTGAAAGTGGCGCTAGATACAAAGTTGAGAAATTAGGTTCGTACCAGAGAACATGTTCATTCCCCATCTTCAATAATTTGCCTGCAGTCGTTGCAATCTCTTGCACTGCACCTTTTACACGAGCCCGCTCTGCATTTTCATCAGGATCGATAATCTCGTCATCCGCATTGATTAATTGCACAAGCGCCGTTGCCGCCTCTTTAACTTTGCGAATAGGTGCTTCAAGCGAGCTAGGAATCTCTTCGAGGCGACCTAGCGCTGAGAAATCCCCTTTCACCATCGAGCCATAATCTTCCATTGCATCATGAAAACTATCTGCTGCATTGGTAAATCCATCAGATGGCTTGCCCGGCATATATTTGCGTGCCATCGCAGCGGCTCTTTGGACGCGTCCCGATGTAAGTTCTTCTGTCACGGCTTGGGTCGTGCGATCCATAAATTCGTGGGCTTCATCAAGAATGACAGCATCTCTTTCGGGCAAGATGGGATGAGAATCCACAATTTCGATTGCAAGTAAGGTGTGATTAGTGACTACAACATCAGCATCTTGAGCCTTTGCTTTAGCTTTTGCAGCAAAACATTGCGCACCCCATGCACACGAATCAGCTCCAACACATTCACGTCCAGATAATGAATTTGCAGCCCAAACTCTGCGATCTACTTCTGGTGCATCATCTCTGTCTCCTGACACTCCAGGTGTTTTCGCCCATGCGATAAGGCGTTTTGCATCCTTTTCCAAATACGACGCTTCAAGGAGAAGTTCACCATCAGGGTCTGGCTCATCTGCATTCATCTTCTGCAGACATACATAGTTACCAACGCCCTTGTAAATCGCATACGTGATCTCGCGCCCTAAGGCTTTTTCAAGGGCCGGAACCACTGCAGGAAGATCGCGTTCTACGAGTTGGCGTTGAAGTGCCAACGTGGCGGTAGCTACCAATACTTTGCGGCCGTGAACAAGTGCGGGAACTAAATATGCAAGTGATTTACCGGTGCCAGTTCCGGCTTGAACCATAAGGTGGTGGCGATCAGTGAGTGCATTGGCAACCGCTTCTGCCATTTCAATCTGTCCATCACGAGCTGAGCCACCAATTGCAGACACTGCGGCATCGAGTGCGCTTCGCACCTGCGCCGATAGTTCGCTCATGAACGCACCCTACTATGGTGTCATGTAGTTGAAATTTCAACTACTTAAAGGTAGTATCAACCTATGACCCGGATGCCAGCTCTCTACATTGGCCACGGCGCACCACTGTTACTTGATGATCCTGTCTGGTCATCTCAGATCGCAGATATCACCAAGAAATTTGAAAAGCCCAAGGCCATTCTGATTGTTTCAGCTCATTGGGAATCCGCGCCGATTTCGATTTCTTCACCTGTGGCTTCCACTCCCCTGGTCTATGACTTTGGTGGCTTTGCTCCCAAGTTTTATCAGATGACCTATGAGAGCCCAGATGCATCGGCACTTGCTGCTCGAATTTCCGCCATGATGCCTGATACAGAACCACTTCATGAATCACGACGCGGGCTTGATCACGGCGCGTGGGTGCCAATGCGCATCATGTATCCAGATGCAGATATTCCGGTTCTTCAACTTTCTATGCCCACATCAGATCCCGGTAAATTAATTGCTCTTGGCAAGAGACTTCGTCCTTTGCGCGATGAAGGTGTATTGATTGTTGGGTCAGGTTTTATGACACACGGTCTTCCATTTATTCGCGACTGGTCATTTGATGCACAAGCGCCCGGGTGGTCATCTGATTTTGATCAGTGGGCTGCAGATGCTTTATCTCGGGGTGATGTTGACATGCTCGCTTCATATAAAGATTTGGCACCCGCAGTTAATTATGCTCACCCTACTGTCGAGCATTTCACGCCGCTCTTTGTCACGTTAGGCGCTGCATCAGAAGCTGATGCAATCCCAGAGACTCTGATTGAGGGCTTCTGGATGGGTCTTTCTAAGCGTTCGCTATTGGTTGCATAACCCTAATTTTTCAAGATGCACGCAAAGTCAGTCATAGTTAGACTCCCCAACTATGTCGATTCTTCAATGGCTATTTGAAGCCACAATTCATTTTGGATCTAAAACAATCGCCGTCCGCGAGGTTGTCGGCGGAGTTCTAGGTCTTTCAAGTGCCATCCTGGGCGCACGACGACGTGTGAGCGCATGGCCCGTAGGCATCATCGGCGATGCCCTTCTCTTTACTGTCTTTCTTGGCGCTGTCTTCTCATTTGGCGATGACACCCAGCACGCAAACTTCTACGGCCAAGCTAGCCGAAATCTTCTCCTCATCATCGTGAGCGCCTATGGCTGGGTCCGTTGGGCACACCACAAGCGCAATGGAATTCCCGGCACACCCGCCGTCAACCCACGTTGGACAACTGCACAAGAGAAGTTGATTCTTATTCCAGCAATTGCAATTTTCTTTGCAATTTCCTATCAAATTTTTAAAGGTCTCGGTGAAAGTGGCCAATGGCTCTTTGTTGATACCTGGATTTTTACTGGCACAGCGCTAGCCACATATGGCATGAGCCGTGGATACGTCGAATTCTGGTTGGTCTGGATTGCTGTAGATGCAGTCGGTGTTCCATTCGCATTTAAAAATGGCTACTACCCAACAGGTACTTTGTATGCGATTTATCTTCCCTTTGTAATCTGGGGATTCTTCTCATGGCTACGAATTTCAAAGCGAGAAGCAGTCAGCAGTTAACTAGTTCTAAAAAGAAATCCCTCAGTCTGATTACAGGCTGAGGGATTT
>CAFAZZ010000030.1_pt1 | contig 9883 bp, 6 predicted proteins | sample 7267931 | NCBI WGS metagenome assembly CAFAZZ01 (sample SAMEA6814014, study PRJEB35770) | uncultured Actinomycetes bacterium | biome: Freshwater; feature: Freshwater reservoir; material: water | place: Czech Republic | collected 2016-04-20 | depth 30m m | reverse complement strand
GCTAAATTCGCGAAAATTCTCTAACTTTTCACCTAGTACACTTCCATCTCTATTGGCCCCCGTAGTCCAATGGCAGAGACAGAGGACTTAAAATCCTTCCAGTATCGGTTCGAGTCCGATCGGGGGCACTTAGTATTTGGTGGCAAATAATGCTATGACCGTTCATTTCGAAAATTATCGGTTACGATTTCCACACATTTTCGGAGAAGCCGATATTGTCGGAGAATCACAGGGGTTGTAATGCTAAAGAAATCGAATCTGCTTTTATCGGCATTAATCTCTGTGACGGTGGTAATTTCAACGCTGTTTGCTACATCTCTTTCGGCAGCAGACTTAACTGCGTCTGAATCAGCTAATGCGGATCTATCTTTAATGCAAGCTGTTTTTGCCCAACAGTTTCCCGGAACTTCGCCTTCGGTTGCGATAATGGCCACAAGTACTCCAAAAGCAACGGATTCAACAAATCCATTAACTCCGTATCTGCGCGGAAACTCAAAGTTTGCTAATTCATTGCTTGCAAAGGCACAACCTGATGAATGTTTTGCTGGTGCCGGTATCAATTATCCGGCTGGTCCACCTTGCCCAGCTGGCAGTGTTCCTAAGGTAAACGAAGGCTATGTGTGGGGACTTGCACAGTCAAAAGATCTACTCTGGTTTGGAACAGGGGCAAATGTGCAGTGCCTTGTGAACGGTACTTATTTAGGGGCCACCGATTCCGTGACCACAAGTTCTTATGTTTGTGAGTATGGACAATCTGCAGGGTCTCGTAACCAAGGAATTCCTGCTGCAATCGGGGATATGCGAACACCACATATCTACAAATACGACATCAAAAGTAAGGTTAAAACTGATCTGAATTCACAGGTTACAGAAGCCAATCTGATTCGTTTACAACGAACAGTTGGATTGCGTTCTGTGGGAATTCTTAATGATTCGATTACATATTTGGCAGGTCCATCGCTTGGTGGAATAAGTATTTTTGCATTCAATACGAAGTCCGGAGTCTTTCTAGGGTCTACCACATTGACTCAATACACAAATATTCGCAAATGGCTTCCAATCGGAAACGCAATCTACACAGGAGTCGGCAATCGAAGCGGTGGCGGATCAGTTCTCAAATTCAAACCTACTGCCGGAGATCCATTAGCGTTTACTGTAGTGGGCTCAAATATTGATGGTGAAGCAGCCGAACTTGCTCTACATAAAGATCGTATTTACGTTTCAACCTGGCCCAATGCAGGCACTGCTGGGCCAAGTGCCCTAAACCCATCAAGCATTTGGATAAGCCCGAAAATTAGTGAAGAAGGCTTATCAATTGCTCAGCAAGCAAGTTGGACAAAAGCTTGGTCGGTTACGCAATACGAGGCAGATTCAGTAACGGCTAGAACCTATGGTGGTGGAGCAATGTTCTCCTATCAAGGGAGTTTGTATTGGGGAACAATGCACGTTCCTTTCATGGCAGCAATAGCTAAATGGAACGCGTACGGAGCACCAGATAGTCAAAATGGTGCAATCGCCGATGCACTTGGAACCTTCCGTGCAACTAGCCTCTTTAGAGTTGATGACTTCTCCAAACAATCGCCAAAGGTTGAATTACTTTATGGTCAACCAATATTTACGGTCTGGGATCCCAATTCGGTAAGCGGACCATTTGGGCACTGGACTGTAAAAACTGGAGCAATGGGATTGCCGAAGTATGGGCTTTCAGGTTTTGGTAACCCTTTCAACAACTACACCTGGAGCATGCAGGAATTTAATAAGCAACTCTTTGTTGGAACCATGGATTGGAGCTATCTGTTAGCCCAATCCTTTCCAGCGGCATTAACAACAGCTGGATTGAATTTAGGGAATATCTCTTTGCCAGATCCTGCGCTCTTCTTCGGCGCTGATTTATGGAGATTCAAGTCGGGCAATTCTCCTGCAATGCCTCAGAGTATAAATGGCGTAGGAAATTACTTGAATTACGGAATTCGAACAATGGCCGCGGATTCACGTGCGTTGTACTTAGGTACAGCAAATCCCATGAACCTTATGGCAAATGGTGGATGGGAACTAAGGGCCACATCCTCTAGGGATGACGACTAAGCAAGATTTAGTTTTCCGTGCGCGAGCTTCTTAGCCCTTGCAGCGGAGATATTGAGAATGGATAATCCAATTTCAATCGCCAAGTCAGCATCGGCATCTGAGGCTGCTGGGTTATTGCTTTGATTAACCACTATTGAAAATAGCAGACCTTGGAAATTTTGAATCCTGATTTCAGGATGATCCATCTTGAGGACACCAGCCTGATTCAGATCGCGGATATGTTGAGGAAATTTGCCAATAATTGGCAAGTGAGTCTGCGCTAGAGCCAGATTGTTTTGAATAAGTTTCGAATACGTAGGATGTGTCGATTTCAATCTAGAGATCATGCGCATGGGCAAAACTAACTGCTCCAATGGATCGGAAACTTGTGCAATTTTGCTAAAAGCCCAGATTTCCCAATCATCCATAGCCGCACCCATCGCAGCAGCAAAGAGTTCATCACGGTTTTTAAAGTGCTTATAGATTGTGCTCATTGCAATCTCAGCACGCTCAGAGACGAGCTCAACGGATGGATTCTGTTCATCTGAGGCTAAAACCTCGATGGTCGCTTTCAGAATATGCGCTCGATTTCGGGCAACGTAAGCACTTTTACGTCCCACATTGGCAGGAGTCGGCTTCTTCTTAGTCTGCGGCACTCACACAGCCTAGCCCGCGCCTGGATGAAAAATGAAGAGCCCCAGGGCGTGAAGAATCACTTCAATATACAACTAAAATTCCTATATACTATACTATTTCCATTATTCATCACACGATGAATTTTGATCAAATTTGGAGCGCCAATGCTGGTTCAATCACGCACCCTAAGAGCTACATTCTTATTCGCAGTCCTAATTTCTTTACTGCCAATAGTTGCTATCAGCTCTGCAAGTCCAAGCAACGCTGTGGAGTGCTATGTAGTTGACCCTTCTGATCAATTCAGCATTATCGGCCCAGGCACATGTACTGGCGAAATTACAATACCTGATGAAATTACTTCAATTGCTACCGGGGCCTTCGATGGCAATGTACATCCTAACTCTGTAACAAAAATTAACTTCAACGTAACTTCTGCATTGGAAACTATTTCGAGTAGTGCATTCTCCGATTCACCAATTACTGAAATCTATATTCCACCTTCAGTCACGTATATTGGCTCATATGCTTTTACCTGGTCAGCTTTGCAGAAGATAACTTTCGATCCCGATTCTCAACTAACAAGTATTGAACCTGGAGTATTTGATAATTCTAGTATCTACTCAATCATTCTTCCCGTATCAGTCAAAAGTATTGGTGCCGGTGCATTTAATCGCTCAGGATTGGCATCTATCACTTTGCCTTCTGGACTGGAGACTATTGGAGCAAATGCCTTTGCCTCAAACCTTGGTTCCTCTCTCGAAAGTATAACAATTCCATCCTCTGTCACTTCGATTGGCGACAACGCTTTTAGTGGATCCGCACTCACCTCCATCACCTTTATAGACCCAACTCTTCTAGTTTTTCATACACCGAGTACCTTAATGAATGTTATTCATGCAGGTACCGGCGGCGTATTGGCTTGGAATGACGCAGCAAATGGGACCGGATTTGATTACACATCGCAATTACAATCCGATTCAATCAGTTTTCCATCCGGTGCAATCACTTTGCACGCACTTTGGACTCACACGGTCACTCTAAAAAATAATTACGACGTCGCAATAACAGATGAGACTCAAACAAGCTTTATGAGCACCTCTTTGAAAGGCAATTCATACGCAAGAAGTGGTTACTCCTTTGAGAAGTGGAACACCAAGGCAGATGGTTCAGGGACTTCTTATCTAAATCTTGCCTCATATCCATTTGCTACAGACCAAAACCTGTACGCGCAGTGGACACCAGTTGTTGTAGCTAACCGCTCGGTAATGTATGAGCTTGGCTATGTTGGTGGGACTGCGCCTACCCAAGCCCCAGTGGCTCAAGGTTCATCATTTGTAGTAGCAGCGGATCCAGTTCGTGCTGATTACCTATTTACAGGATGGACCCCAGGTTCTGGAGGAATTCCAACAGAAGGAACTGTCTATCGAGGTCCCTCTGTGGGAGCCCCCACAAATTTCACGGTAGGCGACACAGATGTAATCCTTACAGCGAATTGGGAATCAACTAAACATCCGATAGTGAGACAACTTTTTAACAATACGACTGCATCGAATGAACTTTGGTCATTTTTTGGCGACTCAAGACATACAGGAACAGATGTCGTGCCTGGTTGGTGTGCTGTTGTTGGGTCTGGAATTAATCCTTCTACCTGGGTCGTGAAATCCGTAACCCATCAATCACAGTCAGAATCATTTGTCTTCTCGAACTCGATCACTGTTGGCGGGGGAGGCTATTCCCTCTCGCCTGATCCATCCATATTTTTCACATCTGGCGAGACACAAAGTGTTAACTTAGGCACTGCAATTGCGAATACCGCAATTTCCAACACTCGCTGTGAAGCAAATCTATTTACCATTTATCCGCAGTTGCCTTCACCTTTATCTTTTGATACTTCTACAGGCACTATTAGTGGTACTCCTACTGCAGCTCAATCGAATACGGCGTACACGTTAACTGCCGAGCGCTGGGTAGACATAAACGGAGATTTAGATCTTGCAGGAACAAGGATCGGGTATTCAACTGCAACCTTTAATCTGGAAGTCCTTGCCCCACATACGGTGACCTATCTCGGTGGAGAAGGCTCAAGTGGCACAGCTCCATCCCAAGGCGATGTTGCAACAGATGAGAGCTTTACTATTGCAAATAACACCTTCACTAAAGCTGGCTACACCTTCATGCACTGGATCCTTGGTGAGAATGAAGCAACTCTCAACCCATCTGATTCCTACACAGCATCGACTGCAGACATTTATCTCACAGCTTCATGGATCGCTGATCCCCATACGATCACATATTTATCGGGCAACGCGCTGGGATTGGTCCCCACGCAATCTGCAGTGACGACAGGAAATTCCTTTATCGTGGCATCAGCGTCCGGGCTTACTAAGGTGGGCTCCATCTTTAGAGCTTGGAATGATGGCCGAAATGACTATGCCGTTGGTGATTCCTACACAGTCTTCATAACTGATGAAACTTTAACTGCTTTATGGACTGCTATAAATTATTTAGTCACATTTAAGACAGACGGCGGTTCGACAGTTTCGCAAATCACTTTTAACTTTGGGAATTCGATATCAGCTCCAACTCCACCTACGAAATCTGGGTATCAATTCTTGGGTTGGAGCTTGAGCGAATATGGTTCAAGAATTAACTTCCCTTACACGCCGACAAGTGCTGCGAATCTAATTCTCTTCGCATCATGGGTTAAGAATCCACCTGTTGCGGTCAATCAATCACCACTATCAATTTCAAATTCGAGTTTGATGGTTACAGTTGGCCAAAATGTGAAAATATCAACTCAAGGTGGATCTGGAAGTGGTGTACTTACATTCATCGCTACCGGATCGGGTTGTTCTATGTTAGGAAATATCTTAAGTGCCTCACGAGCAACTACCTGCATAGTTATCGCCTATAAGGCAGCAAGTACCGGATATTTGGCAGCTACGTCGCCAAGTAAATCCTTCGTGTTTACTTACAGCGCGCGAACTCCCACTTTCTCAAAGGGCATTAAAACAGCCACGACATTTAGATTTCAAATCACTAATTACAGCGCTGATTTCCAATACGCGATAAGTACTAATCGAGGAACGATAACGCGAGGTACTCCAACCCTTGCCAACTTGCCGATTACTATCTCGGGTTTGAATGCATCAACAATCAAGTCACTGGTCGTCACTGTTACGGTAACGCGGGTCGGATATCAGACAGGTACGGGATCAATCAAAGGTTCTGATTGATCCCGCCCGCACAACTTTAATTACTACTTAACCTTCATATTGAAGAATATATAGCCCTGCGTTGTAGTCAGTCATATAGATGACACCGTTGGCGTCGACGAAGCAATCCGCACTCTGAATTACCTGTGGACGATTTGGACGGTTATCCCACATGCGTTCTGGCTTTGGTGGTACCCAGTATGCAGTCTCTTGAGGATCAAATTCATTCTTCAAATCAAATACTCGTAATCCAGCATTTTGATATGTGACGAAGAAAATTTCATCGCTGACAAAAGAACCAGGGCGATTCTCGTGGAAGTTGTGAAGCCCAAAGTGACCACCCTTATTTGGATAGTCGACTTCGCTTGGAATAGGGAATGTTGAAATAGAGATTGGATTCTTTGGATCGCGGATATCGAAGACCCAGATGCGTTTAATGCCATCAAGGCAATCATCCATAGTGCCTTCGTCACCGACCAAGAGCAGATTTCGGTTTGGAAGCGGAAGTGGGCTATGTGTTCCACCTTCGAAAGGTGGCGACCATTGCTTGTGGACAATGAGTTCTGGTTTTGTGCGGTCTTTTACATCCAGAATGACTAGCGAACCATCTCGCCATGCGCCATACGCTGTATCTCCTGCAATGACTGAGTGGTGATGACCGTAGCGCCACTTAAGTGGATCCCATGATGGCTTTTCTCCGGCAGCTGTATTTGGTCCAGGAATCCACCATTTACCGGCGATTGTTGGCTTTGTCGGATCTGCCATATCGATAGTAATAAACATGTAATCGGTAAAACCTGTAAGAAGTGCGGATGCATACGCCCAGCGACCGCCGGTGTACCAGATTCGGTGTAATCCAACGCCATCAACATCCATAAATCCGATTTCGCGTGGATTGGCTGGATCTTTAAGATCATAAACTCGCATGCCAGCTTCGTAATCTTTTGGCTTCTTCATGAAAATTTCACCAAATGATTGGCCGTAGTAGTCGGCTTCATTTGGGAGTGCTGCGAATAGATTTGCTGCGCTAATAACTAAGAGCATGTCATCGCCGACCTGCATGTGAATATTCCATGTTCCAGGTGCTGCTGGGTAATACTTTCCAGGAATCGGTTTGCGTGGGTCACGAACGTCGATCACGGTAAAACCATTAGAGAACATGTGAGATACATAGGCATAGCCCTTATGCACCATCAGCTGCATTCCATCAGCGCGCTCGCCTTGAGTTGTGTGACCTAGATATTTAATTCCCTTTGCAAAATCTGGTGTTTCTACAGCCATTTTAGAACTCCTGTTTGAGGTCGAGTCGCCACTGAATTAGTGAAGGCTACTTTCATTACACATGTTGAGCAATAGGCTAACGGCTGTATTTTCGATAGTGTTCTGCCGATGCAATCTCACATTGTGAAAGGTACGACATGACAACGCTTTCAGAACTTCTACCGAATGGTACGGCCGTCGACAAGGTCTATACCGGTGCCATTTGGTCCGAAGGACCTTGTTGGATTCCCGACAGAAAGTGCCTTCGCTGGAGCGATATTCCCAATAATCGAATTCTTGAATATTTCCCAGCAACTCGAGAGACAAGTGTTTATAAGACCGATGTTGAATTTACTAATGGCCGCACCTTGGATTTAGATGGTTCGGTACTTCAATGTTCGCACGGTTATCGTCGCCTAGAACGCGATCGTGATGGCGAAGTTACTGCAGTTGTTGATTCATATAATGGAGTTCGACTTAACTCCCCAAATGATGTTGTGGTATCAAGCGATGGCACAGTCTGGTTTACCGATCCACCGTATGGAATTATCGTCGAGATCGAGGGTCATCCTGGAGTTAAGGAATATAAGGATTGTTTTGTATTTGCAATTGATGGGAAAACAAAAGAATTGCGCCCTGCGGTAACTGATGTAGAAGAGCCGAATGGATTAGCTTTCTCTCCAGATGAATCAATTCTTTATGTCGCTGATACCTCTGTTCTTTTCAAAGAGACAGGCAATCACCATGTTCGCGCTTACGATATGCAAGATGGTCGCCCAAAGAATGGCCGCACAATCATTACAATCAAAGAGGGCGTAGTCGATGGATTGCGCGTTGATAAAGCGGGCAATATTTGGTGCTCAAGTGAAATTGGTGTGCAGATATTTACCGCCCAAGGCGAACCTATTGGCACAATCCAAACACCTGAAAAGGTAGGAAATCTTGCATTCGGTGGCGATGATGGGCAAGACCTCTTTATCGCTGCAAATACAAGTCTTTATCACATTAGAACTTCAACCACCGATGCAGCAAAACACTATTAGAAGATAGGGACCAGCGATGAAACTAGCTCGAGTACGGACGGCCAGCGGAATTCGCCAGGTTGCATTTAAAGACGGCAAATGGAATTCAGTCGAAGATATTTTTGATTCGCCACTGAAATTCACCGGTGAAGCATTCACCGAGCAGGAATGTACTTTCTTGGCCCCTGTAGAACCGCGAGTCATCTTTGCGATGGCGCACAATGGAACTCCGGATCAAATCAACAATCCTCCTCAGGCCTTTCAAAAATCTACTCACACTCTTGCTGGTCCTGGGGATTCCATTTATCGCGATGCATCGCTTGGACAGATGGATGTCGAATGCGAACTCACCGCAGTAATCTCAAAGACTGCACGCCATTTGACCTTAGAAAATGCTATGGATCACGTATTGGGTTTCACCATCGGAAATGATGTGACCTTGCCCGAGCAGACTCCGCATGATCATCTACTTTTGCAATCCAAAAATGGAGACGGATTCACGCCAATTGGTCCCTGGATTGAAACTGATTTTTCTCACTATGACGATGCAACGATGTATGTGCGTATTAATGGCAAAGAGGTAATAAAGACTTCCACTAATCAACTTGCACGCGGCGTAGCAGCCCAGCTTGTGCACGTCACCAAGTACACAACTCTGGGTCGTGGTGATGTACTTCTGGGTGGGTCGCCGACTTCGATGTATGCAGTAAATGCTGGCGATCAGGTGGAGTTGGAGATTGAGGGAATTGGCGTTCTTGCCAATTCAGTTGTTGCTTCTTAGTTAAGACCAACAATCTCGAGGACCTTCATTAAAGTATCCGAATCACCGACGCTACCGGGGACAATCACCAAAAGAAGCTCGCGCGCTCTGCGATCTTTCAATTTCCAGACTGAAATTCCAGGAAGAATCTGACCCACCACCCAAGCATCATCTGCTCCAATGCCTGTCCGTGCGACTTCGGCCGATGTGATTCCACCTTTCGAAACGACGATATCTGCACTCACCGAAAGTTCTTCAACCGCGCAGATGAGGGCTCTCATCACCTTCTCACCGTGTTCTAGTGTGTTGTGCTCAGAGAGCCGGTGGCGCTCTGTCGTAATAATGGCGAAAGAACTTTCTGCGAGTTTGCGTCTTCCTTCAGTTATGGCGCTAGCAGCGGCCTGAATCGGATCTTCCATTGCGCGCGCAGTATCGATGACTTCGGCTTCACCCCACCGAGATGAGATTGCAGCCAGCTGTCTTGTAGCTCCTTCTGTATGCGATCCAGCAACAAGCAGCGTTGAGAAAGTTCCTGACATTAATGGGGCGGTAAGAAATCCAGTGCTACGAACACCAGCAAGTAAGGCGGCGAGAGGCGCAGAACTTCTGACAACAAGTGGTTGACCGCTATTGCGCAGAAGTTTTATTGCATCAGAAATAATCTCGATATCAGCATCGCTTTCGGCATCAGGCAGAATCACACTGCCGGCAGGTACCGAAGCGAATTTCTTTGAAAGTCCGAGAGCTCCTTCACGGACATCAGATAATGAGAAAGAGAATCCTTTTCGTTCAGATTTTTCGGCGACGAAATCGATAAGTGTTTTTGCTGAATATGAGAAGACTGGATCTTGCGCAAACTCAGTCTGTGCGGCCGGTATGTCGACACCTTCAATACGGACATAATGAATTCCATCAATCGTTCTGCG
>CAFAZZ010000029.1_pt1 | contig 10602 bp, 10 predicted proteins | sample 7267931 | NCBI WGS metagenome assembly CAFAZZ01 (sample SAMEA6814014, study PRJEB35770) | uncultured Actinomycetes bacterium | biome: Freshwater; feature: Freshwater reservoir; material: water | place: Czech Republic | collected 2016-04-20 | depth 30m m | reverse complement strand
TCTTGCTTTGCCAGCTTCTTGCGAACCTTCACAACTTTGTTTGTTGGTGCCAGCAATGTGTCATAGACAAATTGAGCATCGGCATTTGCCACCACTCGATCAAAACTTTGCTTGTTCCCGTTCACAACTAATCCCGTTACACGACCCGCTGCCTGGGAAATCTCTTGGACATATGAGTTGAGTTGAATATCAACTCCCAGCTTTTCGCAACGCTCAGTAATCTTTTCTGAAAGGGTGCCGATTCCGCCTTTTATATGCCATGCGCCAAATGCCTCTTCTACAAAGGCGATAGTCGAAAGAACTGCAGGTGCATAGCGTGGATCAGAACCACTGTAGGTCGCGTATCTATCCATGATTTTCGACAGATATGGATTATCTATATTCAACCCTCGGAGAGATTTCCAGGGGGAGATAGTCTTTAAATCTCTTACTAGGCGTGGCCGTTTTAAGAGTGATACTGGAGATTTCAGTTCTGACTCGATGAATGGTTCGCGGGATACATCCCACATTGCTTCGGATTGAAGCATGATGCGATCCCATTCAGCTGCAGCATCTGCACCGAGAGAATTCTCGATAGATGCAAGCGTTTTTTTACGAGATAGATTTGAAAATTTAACACTCTTCCCGTCATGAAAGCGGTAATCAAAGGACGGATTAACTTCTTGTAAATCAAGAACGCGACCCATCACATCGCCCGTGCGCTGAAAGAAATCTCGATAGACAGCAGGCAGAGTAAGTAACGATGGACCAGTGTCGAATGCGTATCGCCCGATCCATTCTGTGCGGCACTTGCCACCCGTACGGTGTGATGCTTCGAAGATAGTTACGTTGTGTCCTGCCTTTGCAAGACGCGCTGCAACACACAGCCCACCAATGCCTGCGCCTATTACTGCGATCTTTTCTGGGTTCTGCACGTTCCCAACGTTGCCGGTCATACGGTGCGACCCTTCCATTGGATACTTCCACGCTTAATCCAGGAGTAACCGAGCAGATAAATAATCAAGAGACTCGAAATCGGATGCATAAATGCATACATCGGATTTGTGCGTGAACGCAGTGCGCTTATTTCACGAGTAAGGACTATGTAGAAGTAGAGAATAAGACCCAAGAAGTAGCCGTTGAGTAAGAAAATAACTGGGGCAACTCCGGTTGCGAAAATAAAGATTGCAGCCAGCACGGAACCAACTGGACCACCAAAAGCCTTCCACAATGATTTCCCATAGCCTTGTTGGATTTCTGAGAATGAGCCGTACATGCGAGTGCTTGCAATTTCCGATCCTTCGGTGACAACACCTTTGTATCCGGCAGCAATGAGAGCACGGGCAAGCTCGATATCGTCAAGAATTTTTCTCTGAACGGATGAAAACCCTCCGATGTCATCGAGCGCCGCCTTACGAACGACAAAAAATTGTCCATTTGCAACTGCTGTTGATCGTCGCGGAAACTTCTCAGAAAGGCGAAGTATTACCGTGCTCATCCACGACCAATGCAAGATTGGTTGAATCAGTTTTTCGCTCCATGTGACGGCGATTTGTCGTGGGTATGGGGAGACAAAATCAAGGGCTAAGTCATCTAACTGATTAGCGGCGCGCATCAGTGCATTGGCTTTCAATCGAACGTCGGCATCAAGTGTCACGATGACTTCAGAACTACAGGCTTCGTATCCATATTGGAGCGCAGATACTTTTCCAAGCCATCCTTGGCGAAGCGTAGGAGAGTCGATTATCGAGAAACGAGAATCACCAGCTGTTGCTTGGCGAAGAAAGTCCAACGTTTTATCACTAGATGAATCGTTAATGATGATAATTGCGTAATCTGATAAACCTTGCTGACCTGCCAGAGCCTCAATGAATTCGTGCACATTTTCTGCCTCATCGCGCATTGGCACGATAACTGAGACCGACTTCTTAACGGTCTTATCATTTTTCGGAATTCGAATAGTTGCGAAGTTGGTTAGCGCAATAATCAAGATGATGAAATCTAGGTAAAGCAGAATTTGTGACATTTCAACTAATCTTTATGGCCGAGCCAACTGGAGAAAAAGTAAGGCGTAAGAAGTGCCCCCAAAATGATGGTTCCAAAAAAAGCTAGACCCGGACGGTCGAAGAAGAAGAGATTGCCAACAAAACCTGCAAATAACGTCCACAGAAGCAGCGCATCAACTGCGGCAAGTGATGCTGCATCCTTTCGACGTTCGCGAGGCAGAGCGACATTAAGGATTCCGATGATTACCAAACCTGCAAGCAACCAGCCGAATGCATTCGACAATGGAATATCTGGTGTAAATGGAAGATGAGATCCCGAGACTTCCCAAGTCCAGCGACCAGCGGCAACCATTTGCGGATCAAGAAATAGATCCCATGCAGCAAGTATTGCTCCGCCATAGAGAAAGACCCAGTTGCCTGCAATGCGTCGAGCAGCGAGCAGAGCAGGATGCACCATCATCACCCAAGCACAAGGAACTACTAAGGGAACTCCAAAGATCGCTTGTCCTAGTGAAGAGTCATAGTGATAAACACCAAATGGCCATCCTGTATGTACGCCAAGAACTTCTACGCCAAGACCAAAGAGTGCGGTAATCGGAAGGTATCGCGTCGAGTATTTTGCGCCATAAGACAAGTGGCCATGAATTACCATTGCAAGTGCACCTATATACACCGTAGCAATTGTGACAATTCGCAGGGCATTACCTTGAATGAGTGGGTATGAAATTTGTAGAGCAATTGTGAGCCCTACAAAAAAGAATAAGAGGTTTCTAGATTTTAGGGAAATTCCCCTACGACGCCTGTGACGGGGGCTGTAGTGGCGAATCGACATGGTGCAAGTCTGCCTTACTTACTAGCCTTGGTAGTAATTTCACCTCGAATATCAAGAACTTCAAAGCGCGCAAAGAGTTCTTCGCTATACCAACCAATCTTCTCTGTCTGGGCAATCGCAACTTGATGTGCCTGACCTTTATATGCGAAATCGCGGAGGGCCCCAGCCGATGCCCAGAGCGAGAAAGTCCCTTGCAGCCCGATTGGTGCTTCGCCAATTCCAATTGCGGCGATCAATCCTGGGCTGTTGTGAAGATCTGTAACAACAGGGGGTACTGCTCCCCAGAATGTAAAGTTCTTCTGCCATTTGATTCGCGCACGAGTTATTGCAGCGACCTGAACATCAGGAGAAGAAATTGGCTTAGTAAAATCAAATGGGTTTACCTTCGCCCATAATCCGTGTGATGAAATTGGTGATAGGACCACTCGGAATTCGGAAGTTGCTCGTTTACGCCAGTTAACTACTATCGATGAACAATCGAACTCTTCTAACCGATCCCGTTCGATAACCACGATCATGCCCCATCGAGAAAGATCTGCATCTGTGGGTGTGAAAGTCTTTCCAGAGCCTGTCCCCAAGAGCTTTGAAAATGAAATTCCGGTGAACTTACGACTCCGAACCCGGTCGAGTGCCATGCTCAAGAAGGCAAATGGAATACTCTTACTCTCAATAGTGAAAAAGTAAGCGACAGTGACCTTCTCGACGCTTTTCATAGTGAAAGGATACTCATGCTCAGAAAAAAGCTCTTCGGCGAATGTATCGGAACCGCCACACTTGTAGGGACCGTTGTTGGTTCTGGAATCATGGCGACCAACCTCAGCTCTGATTTAGGCATCGATTTACTCATCAACACTGTCGCGACTGTTTTTATCCTTTACATACTAATCACCCTTTTGGCACCTATCAGTGGCGCACATTTCAATCCTCTGGTCACTGCAATCGCGTATTTCCGAAAAGAGCTCTCTTTACCAATCGCGACTTTCTATGTAATTTCTCAGATTCTTGGTGGATTGCTCGGAACAGTTCTTGCGAATCTCATGTTTGAGCACCCAGCGTTGGAGCCTTCGCAACACCTTCGCAATGGCGCCCATCTTTTATTAGGCGAAGTAATTGCATCTGCCGGACTTATTTTCATTATTTTCTTGGCGCTCAAGCAAGGAATTGATAAGAAAATTCCACGCTTAGTTGCCGCTTGGATCGGTGCTGCTTATTTCTTTACCTCATCAACCTCTTTTGCTAATCCTGCAGTTACTATTGCAAGAAGTCTTTCCGATTCATTTTCAGGAATCGATATCTCCTCTGTTCCGGCATTTATTGCGGCACAGATTGTCGGCGCAACGCTTGGATACGCTGGATTTAAACAGTTGACCTCAAAATCAAAGTCAGGAAAATAAATGATCAAACCTACAGTTCTCTTCGTCTGCGTTCATAATGCAGGACGTTCGCAAATGGCGGCTGGATTTATGCGCGAACTCGGTCAAGGAAGAGTCGAGGTTCTATCTGCAGGCTCTGCGCCAAAGGATTCGATTAACCCCATTGCAGTAGAAGCGATGGCTGAAATTGGAATCGACATTGCAAATAATTCACCGAAGATACTGACACCTGAGGCAGTCCAAGCATCCGATGCCGTGATCACGATGGGATGCGGAGATGCCTGCCCGTTCTATCCAGGAAAGCGTTATGAAGATTGGGTATTAGATGACCCGGCAGGTCAAGGCATTGAACCGGTGCGCGTTATTCGAGATGAAATTAAAGCTCGCGTAGAAAAGTTGCTTGCTGAACTCTTGAATTAAACCCGAACTCTAGTTTCGGAATTAACACCGGAATTCTTACTTGCTTTTTGTCGCCGTGTAACTTTTTGCCGTATAGACGTTCTTGTAAAGCTCAGTAATGTTCTTGCCATCTCGCGTAGATGGATCATAAATCGAGTCCTGAGGCCCTGCTGCACTCAGAATCATTCCATCTGACTTAACGACTTTACTTCCGAAAGATGGTGGTTCGTCAGGGCGACTGGCAGCTTTAAAGCGTGCGCTAGGGAAGTAATAGAGACCCATGAATATCGTGCGACTACCTGAATCAGGGGTGTAATACACGAGAGTTTGCGCTACCGCTCCGGCGTCGGTTGCATACTGTGAATATTCGTTTGATGGTGTCTCAATTGTGAGATGAGAAGAAATACTCTTGGGAACGCTCCAGGTAAAGGGAATATCTCCTAAAGCGAGCTCAACGTTTTGCGATGGAACTAGCGTGCAGCCAGAAAGTATCAATACCAAAGTTAAGGCCGACAGTCCTAATCGCTTCACAGCGCTCCCTTTTTGATAAATCTTTTTAGAATCACATGGCTCGCAACTCCTGCGATGATGCCCCAGATTAAATCTACTCCAAGAGTAACCGTCGCAGTCACTAAAAATATTGCAATATTGGATTTGGTGGAGGAGAAGATTTCAAGCATTGTCGCCTTATTAAAGATTCGAAAACTTGTGCCGATCAACACGCCTGCAATTGCAGCCGTTGGAATTTGAGAAAAGATTGGTGCCAAGAAGAGAGTGATAATCAATAAAAATAGTGCGTGCGCCATTGCAGCCACACGGCTGTGAGCATGCGAGCGGACATTGACTCCAGTTCGAGCGATTGCTCCGGTAGAGGGCATTCCACCCACGAAAGAAGAAGCAATCGTGGCTAGTCCTTGTCCCATTAACTCTTGGTTAGGTTTGAATTCTTTGTCCAAAGATACATTTGCTAAATCATCTGCCACTCGCGCCGCAAGCAGAGCCTCAATTGCAGCCAACAATGCAATTGATAGTGCGGGCAGCAGAAGCCCAGTGAAATCAATCCCTGAGAATGATGGGGGATTCCACATTACAACGTTCCGTGGAATGTCACCTATGCGGGCAACGCTGAGATTAAGAAGCACAACGAAGAATGAGGTGATGGCAAGAGCAGAAAAACTTGCCGGAATATATGGCTTGATATGAAATTTCTCTAGAACTCTTACGATGTTAAATTTAATAAAAAGGGTTAAGGCAACTACAAAGATTGTTTGCCAGTGGAGTCCCACACTTAGTGCATCCTTTGCTGTATTAAACGCTGAAACTATGGTGCGATCCCCTTCGCCTTTCGTGACTCCGAGCGCGTATGGGAATTGCTGCAGCATGATAAGCAGCGCAATACCAACAGTGAATCCTTCAACAACTGGCTCGGGAACCTTCTTTATAAATTTCCCCAGCTTAAGAGCTGACATCAACAATAAAATTGCCGCCGCCATGATTCCAAGGACAGGGATTGCTGTGATGCCGTGCTTACTGATTACGGGTATTAGAACAACCGTCATGGCACCAGTTGGTCCACTGACTTGAAATCTGGATCCACCGAGTAAGGCCGCGATAAACCCAGCAACAATTGCCGTAGAAATCCCGGCTGTTGCGCTGAGTCCTGATGTAATCCCAAAGCCAATAGCAAGTGGCAGAGCAACGATTGCAACAGTTATTCCGGCGACGAGATCTGCTAGAAATTCTTTCCGACTAGCTGGAAAGTCTCCATGCTCGAAAAGTTTCATCTTTTGATAGTACTCGCCTTACTCACCGACAACCATTGGGGTAGCACTTGTACATGCAATGAGTTCTGCAAAACTTGTTGGATACACGGCATGAGGATGACCGGAAGCTGCCCAGACAACTTCGTAATCATTGAGTGCTTCATCAATCAGAGTGATCTCTGGTGTTGTAATCCAACCGATAGGTGAGACTCCACCGACGGAATACCCTGACACCTCTTTGACATAGTTTGCGTCGGCTCGACCGAGTTCGGCGATATTAAGATTCTTGGCAACAAGTTCTGTATCAACGCGATGGCGACCACTTGTGATGATTAAAAGTGGGTTACCGGATGGAAGTGTGAAGATCAGCGATGACGCAATTTGGCCGACTTCGATTCCTAGTCCATGTGCGGCATCTACTGCGGTGCGCGCTGTCTCAGCGAGGATATTGATTTGCCCTTTAACACCAAGTGAATTCGCTGCATCGATAAATCGTCTGACTGCGGCTTTTTCGAGAATTCCGTCCATGTGCGAACTTTATGAGATAGCGTCGCGCCATGTCATTGTCTGCAATGCAACACGGGACTCGAGCTCGAAACTCGCTGTGGGCCATTTTCTTCCTTATGGGCGTCGTATCTATGGGTTGGGTACCTCGAATACCTGAAATCAAAGAGGCGATTGGACTCACAAATACGCAGCTTGGACTTGTCTTGCTCGGAAGTACAACTGGCGCAATTGTCGGCGCTCAATTGGCTGGTCGCATGATTCATTCATATGGCTCTCAAAGAGTTATCTCAATCGCATCTTTCGTGATGCCACTTGGACTCATTGCTATGGGCGCCTCAGAATCATTTCTACAACTCTTCCTGGCTCTCTTTGTCATGGGCTTTGGATATGCAAATTTAGATATTTCATCCAATACGCAAGCAGTAGAGATAGAGAGAATTCTTGATCGCCGTTGGATGGTTTCATTCCATGGAATGTGGAGCTCTGGCGCATTTGCAACAACTGTATTAGGCGGGGCAATTGCAAATTTTGTGTCACCTCGTGCAAATTTAATCGGTGTCGGGATTGCTGCATTCTTCCTGTTCCTGCCACTTTCACAATTCTTACTTCCAGCAGAACTTGATAATCATGATGGCGGAGAAGAAGAAACCTCAGCAAAAATTCCACTCTTCTCTCGTTCTACCTCAATCTTGTGGTGGATGGGTCTTGGACTATTAGGCGGAATGATTGCCGAAGGATCTGCAAGTGACTGGGGTGCAATTCTCCTGAAAGATGACATGGGAATCGCAAAAGGGTTAAACGCGGCAGCCTTCGCATCATTCTCACTTGCCATGATTGTCAGCAGATTTTCTGGAGATTGGGCTCTTGAAAAATTTGGACCGGCAAGAGTTGTACGTGTTGGGGGTTTCGGTGGAGCAGTTATCTGGGGATCTGCAATCGCGATTGCAGTGCCACTCTCTAACTCTCATCCGCTGCCAGCGTTTGTAATTATCAATCTTGGTTTTATCGCGGCAGGACTTGGAATAGGTCCAATGTTTCCAGCATTTATGTTGGCAGCAAGCAAAATACCTGGGGTTGCCTCCGGCGTAGCTTTAGCGCGCGTGGGTGTAATAGGAATTGCAGGTTACTTTGTCGGTCCAACCATTACTGGGTTACTAGCCGATACTTTCTCATTGCCAGTTGCAATGGCATATCCAGTGACACTTCTTGCTTTGGCTGGTGTGTTGTCGCGGGTGATTAAGAGTTAACGGTAGTCAAATCCCTCGAAAACCGATTTAAAACTGTACCTTTTTAACAGACTGGTTATACTTTCCATCTGTTTAGCGAAACCGAAGGGAAAAACCGTGCGCCGCATTGCTTTCCTCGCCATCACGCTCTTGGCGACATTGTTATCACCTAACGCCACGATGGCAGATGTCGATTCAACTCTGCAAGGGGAGTATGCGCCTGACCGTGTCATTGTGACTTACTCTGACGGGGGCACAAGTGCACAGAACTTCCAAGTCCGAGAAAGAACAAGAACGGATGTTGAGGCGGTCTCCTCAAAGGAAATCTCTCCTCGAGCATCCCGGACTGCGGTCTTAACACTGGGAAAGAATGTCTCTGTGAGCGAAGCGATAAAGCGCCTTCGTAATCAACCAGGAGTGGTCTATGTTCAACCAGATTACAAGGTGTATGCCCTAGATATTCCCCCTACGGATAGCTACTTTGCCTCCAATTCTTTATGGGGAATGTATGGGTCAGGTACGACTCCAGCTAATAGTTTTGGAAGCAATGCAATTTCTGCTTGGGGACGTGGATATACAGGATCCTCAAGCATCGCGGTAGGAGTTGTTGATGAAGGAATTCAAATATCTCACCCTGATTTGGCAGCGAATATTTGGGTGAATCCAGGCGAAATCGCAGGTAATGGTCTAGATGATGACAACAACGGTTATATCGACGATATCAACGGCTGGGATTTTGTAAATAATGACAATACGGTTTTTGACGGTAGAGCAAATAGCACTCTAGATGCACACGGAACTCATGTGTCGGGGACCATCGGTGGCCGAGCAAATAACGGCACTGGAGTAGTCGGCGTGAATTGGAATGTAAAAATAATTTCAGCCAAGTTCTTGGGCCTAAATGGGGGATACACCTCTGATGCAGTGAGAGCGCTTGATTACCTCACAGCGCTCAAAATAAAAGGTGCTCCCATCGTTGCCTCAAATAATTCGTGGGGCGGTGGCGGTTTTGATCAGGCGCTGCTGGATGCAATAGACCGCGGTGGAGATGCTGGGATCCTCTTTATTGCAGCAGCTGGAAACAATGGACAAAATACCGACACGACAGCTAACTATCCTTCAAATTATGTTTGCGATGGCACCGCTAACAACCGGGGCTGGGATTGCATTATTTCGGTGGCATCCATTAATTCAACAGGAGCGCGCTCTAGCTTTTCGAATTATGGCGCCACAACAGTTGATTTAGGTGCTCCAGGAGAAGGCATTATTTCTTCCGTGCCCCTCAACTCTTGGGCAAACTACAGCGGCACTTCGATGGCGACACCGCATGTGACTGGTGCCGTTGCGTTATGCGCATCGATGGGTTTAACCAACCCTCGAGATATAAAGAGTGCAATTCTCTCCACAGTCACACCTCGAAGCTCTCTTGCAGGAATTACTACCACCGGTGGGATTCTCAATCTTGATGGGATGACAACTGCATGTTCAGGCAAATCTGCTCAGGCACTTCTGACGATCACCAATACGACGTTAAATGCAACTCCGGGTACCTCCATCAAATTGACCTCAAATGGTGGCAGCGGCTCTGGAACTTTGACTTATCTGACACCAACCACTGGTTGCGCCATTACGAATGGAGATTCTCTTACTTCAACTATCACTGCAAATTGTTTGGTTTATGCGACAAAGGCAGCCTCAGGATCTCTTACTGCGGCGACAAGCCCGGCAGTTACATTTGCTTTTGCACTCACGCCACAAGCGACGCTCAGGATTGCAAATACAGTACTGAGTAACCCCGCAAATGTTGCAGTTCGACTTACTACAAGTGGTGGATCCGGTTTAGGGGCTGTCTCGTACGCAGTCACTGGAACAAACTGTTTGATTTCAAATGGTGATTCGCTATCGGTAACTGCGGCAACGACCTGTCGTGTGACAGCAACAAAGGCATCCGCAAGTGGATTTGCCGCAGCAACCAGTGCATCTGTCAGCTTCGTCTTTACGGCGGTTGCACAAACACCGCTTGCAATAAGCAATACGACGCTATCGGTACCGCGCTCGTCGACAATTCAAATTACTGTATCTGGTGGAACTGGTGCAGGAACTTTAAGTTATCGAGTAACTGGCACGAATTGTTCTGTGAGCACAGCTGGGCTATTGAAACCGACTCGAATCACTTCTGCTGCAACATGTAGCGTTACTGCTACAAAAGCAGCTAATGGAATTTATACCGCTAGCACCTCACCTGCTGTAACTTTCTCATTTACCTAAGAAGATAGGAATGAAATTCGTCCCTTTTCTTGCACAACACTTTCTTCGTTCAAGTTCGCTCGATTGACTTGCGACGCAGGCACTTCGTTAGCTAGTTAAACCAGGTTTTGGCAATAGTAAAGAGTGAAACTGCAAAAAGTAGAATCGCAAAATAACGACCAGGTTTTCGTGCAGCAACTTTTCCTGAATAATGCGAGGCAACTTGTGCGACAACGATGGCAGCTGCCCCCATCAAGACGGGGATGTGCC
>CAFAZZ010000027.1_pt1 | contig 10675 bp, 9 predicted proteins | sample 7267931 | NCBI WGS metagenome assembly CAFAZZ01 (sample SAMEA6814014, study PRJEB35770) | uncultured Actinomycetes bacterium | biome: Freshwater; feature: Freshwater reservoir; material: water | place: Czech Republic | collected 2016-04-20 | depth 30m m | reverse complement strand
TTTCCTCTAGAAATAGAGAGATGCAGGAGCTCTTTTTCAAGCTCCTGCATCTGTACTGAATACTCACCAGAACCTACAAGCGCGATTGCACCTGAGTTCTGATCCATCGTGGTGTGTAAGCCGAAGCTTTACGCCATCGCTTTCTTTAGATTCTCATCAATGGAGTTAAGGAACTCTTGCGTGGTTTGATACGGAGCAGTCTTAGAAATCAAAAGTGACAAGTCCTTTGTCATCTTTCCTTGTTCGACCGTTTCGATACAGACTCGCTCAAGAGTCGCACAGAACTTTGCTAATTCAGGATTGTTATCAAGCTTTGCGCGATGTGCAAGACCCTGCGTCCACGCAAAGATAGATGCAATCGGGTTGGTAGAAGTTGCCTTACCTGCCTGATGCTCGCGATAGTGGCGAGTCACGGTTCCGTGAGCTGCCTCTGCCTCGCAAATCTTTCCATCTGGAGTCATCAAAACCGATGTCATTAATCCAAGAGAGCCATATCCCTGCGCAACAGTGTCTGACTGAACGTCTCCGTCATAGTTCTTACATGCCCAGACGTAGCCACCTTCCATGCGAAGTGACATAGCGACCATGTCATCAATGAGGCGATGCTCATACCAAATGCCTGCTTCATCGAATTTAGACTTAAATTCAGCTTGGTAGATCTCTTCAAAAATATCTTTAAAGCGACCGTCGTATGCCTTAAGGATTGTGTTCTTTGTTGAAAGATAGACGGGGAACTTACGAGTGAGTCCATAGTTCAGCGATGCGCGAGCAAAGTCACGAATTGATTCGTCTACGTTGTACATCGCCATTGCGACTCCTGAAGATTTGAAGTCAAATACTTCAAACTCTTGAGGTGCAGAACCATCTTCTGGAACAAAGGAAAGAGTGAGTTTTCCGGCACCTGGAACTTTAAAATCTGTTGCGCGATATTGATCACCGAATGCGTGACGGCCGATAACGATTGGCTTGGTCCAATGCGGAACCAGGCGTGGAACGTTGCTGATGATGATGGGCTCGCGAAAAATTACGCCTCCGAGAATGTTGCGGATGGTTCCGTTTGGAGACTTCCACATCTTCTTGAGACCGAACTCTTCAACGCGAGCTTCATCGGGAGTAATAGTTGCGCACTTGATGCCGACACCGTGTTTTTGAATTGCCTTCGCTGAGTCGATGGTGACTTGATCGTCAGTTGCATCGCGATGCTCCATGCCGAGGTCGTAGTATTCAAGGTTTACATCGAGGTACGGAAGAATGAGCGAATCCTTGATGAATTGCCAAATAATGCGTGTCATTTCATCGCCGTCTAGCTCGACAACTGTTCCTTGTACTTTAATTTTTGACATATCTACATATCCTTTACATCTGCTTGCTTTGCACGGACTGCTTCGGCAGCTGCTTTGAGTGATGCAACTTCTCCATCGGTGAGCTTGCTCTCAACAACTTTGCGAATACCTGACTTACCAATTTCGGCTTCAACACCGAGATAGACACCTGAAATTCCATACTCGCCATCTACCCATGCACAGACAGGCATGACGGCTCCTGAATCTTCGATGACAGCCTTCGCCATGCGAGCTGCTGCTGCAGATGGTGCATAGTAGGCAGAACCAGTCTTGAGTAGCGCGACAACTTCAGCTCCACCATTGCGCGTGCGATCAACGAGTTCGTCGATTTCTGTTTGCGATAACTTCTCAGAAAGCGGATCACCATTGACTGTGCAGCGGCTTGGTACGGGAACCATTGTGTCGCCATGTGAACCAAGAGTCAGAGTCTTTACAGATCCCACTTCAACTCCAAGTTTTTCGGCAACAAAGTTAGTAAAACGTGCGGTATCAAGCATTCCGGCCTGACCCATCACGCGATTCTTTGGAAAATTAGTTGCGAGTTGAGCTAGCGCTGTCATTTCATCGAGTGGATTAGATACAACGATGATGACGGCATTTGGAGAGTGCTTTGCAATATTTTCTGCAACCCCACGAACGATTCCAGCATTTACGCCAATCAGATCCATGCGGCTCATTCCGGGTTTGCGTGGAAGGCCAGCGGTAATAACGACTACATCTGAGTTAGCTGTCTTTTCATACCCTGCGCCCTCTGCGGTTGTGGTCGCACCGGTAATTTTGGTTTCAAATCCTTCGATAGAACGTGATTGGTTCATATCGAGTGCCAATCCTTCTGGCTTTCCTTCAACGATATCTGTAAGCACAACCTCGTCGAAGATGTTGTATTCAGCAAGTCGAAGTGCTGTTGTTGAACCGTAGAATCCTGCACCTACAACGGTGACTTTCTTTGCCATAAAAGTGTCCTTTTTACTTAACTATGTACTTATCTTGACGTCGAGAGAACTCTACAACCCCTTGGGAAGTGCTAGCGCCAGCCCAAAGAGAACGATCGCAATTGCCAACGGGAGGTAGCGCTCAATTCTTCGCTTATTCCACTGAGAGAGCGCAATCACAGCGGTGCCAGCAGAGACGAACAAGGCCCCCAATCGAACGAAACCTAGAATTCCGAAAAGAACGCCAGATGAAATTGCGATGTACGCAATGCGAAACTGAAACCTCGTTATTTCTCGCATGCATCGACCACATTCATCAACAACATCGCCCGCGTCATGGGACCAACGCCTCCGGGCATCGGTGCGACAAAAGATGCAATGCTCATGACACCTGGGTCAATGTCGCCGAGGAGGCCTGCTTCTGTGCGCGAGATTCCAACATCCAGAACTACTGCTCCGGGTTTAATCATCTCAGCTTTTAGAAAATGCGCTTGTCCGATTGCAGCAATCACGATGTCTGCACGTTTTGTATGTGCACGTAAATCCTTTGTTCCGGTGTGCGTGAGGGTCACCGTCGCATTTTCTTGCTTGCGAGTTAAGAGCAAACCAAGTGGGCGACCCACAGTGAGACCGCGACCAATGACAACTACTTCAGCACCAGCGAGTGGAATCTTGTAGTGGCTAATTAATTCAACGATTCCTCTTGGTGTACAAGGTAGCGGTGCGTCATAACCAGCAACGAGGCGACCTAAATTGAGGGGATGCAATCCATCTGCATCTTTATCTGGATCAATTGCCTCAAGAATTACTTGGGTATTAATACCTTTGGGAAGTGGGAGCTGAACGATATATCCAGTGCACTCTTTGGCAGCATTGAGTTCTTTGATTGCCGAAAGAACATCAGCCTGGGTTGCAGTGGCTGGAAGATCGACGCGAATCGAATTGATTCCTACTTCTTGACAGTCGCGGTGTTTGCCAGCGACATAAGAATGCGAACCTGGGTCATCTCCAACAAGCACGGTTCCGAGTCCTGGAGTTATTCCTTTTGCCTTCAGCGCAATTGTGCGAGCAGCCAACTCCTTTTTGATGGTGGCTGCAACTGCCTTTCCATCAAGAATCTGTGCGCTCATTTGCTCATCCTATTCAATGCTGTAGGCCCCTGCGCTGCTCTATGCGTGTGAGAAATGTCGAGTACCAGTAAAGAACATTGCAACCCCTGCCTTGGTGGCAGCTGCAATAACTTCTTCGTCGCGAACGCTTCCTCCAGGCTGCACGATCGCTTTCACGCCAGCAGCTGTAAGGATTTCAAGACCATCGGCGAATGGGAAGAAAGCATCCGATGCCGCAACGCTTCCAGATACGCGATTGCCTGCGCGGTCGACTGCAAGTTTGGCAGAATCAACTCGATTGACCTGACCCATTCCGATTCCAACCGCGGCACCGTCTTTGGCTAGCAAAATTGCATTGCTCTTAACGGCTCGGACTGAACGCCAAGCAAAGAGAAGGTCTGACATTTCTTTATCAGATAGTGGTGAACCAGTGACTTGCTTCCAATTCTTTGGGTCATCTCCTTCAGCGCTAATCAAATCTGTCTCCTGAACCAATACCCCACCAGAGACTGGTCGAATTTCTAGTGGTGAAATTCGGTTCTGAGAATTAGTAAGAATTCGTATTGAAGGCTTCTTCATTAATATTTGAAGTGCTCCTGGCTCGTATTCCGGAGCGATTATTACCTCTGTGAAGACTTGTGAAAGTTGTTCGGCCATTGCAACTGATACTTTTCGATTAGCGGCCACAACTCCGCCGAAAGCCGATACCGGATCGCAGGCATGTGCTTTTGTATATGCATCCGCAATATCTGTACCTATCGCAATTCCGCAAGGATTAGCATGTTTAATGATTGCAACGCAGGGGTCTTGGTGATCTAGGGATGCCCGCCAGGCAGCATCTGCATCGGTGTAATTGTTAAAAGACATTTCTTTGCCGTGGGATTGGATTGCATTAACAATTCCCGGGGGCCCACCGCGATAGATGGCCGCTTTCTGATGTGGATTCTCGCCATATCGCAATGCGTTTTCGCGCTTCCAGATTAGGCCAAGCCAATCAAGGTCTTCCATATCAAAACTTATTGTTGAGCCCAACCAGCTAGCGATTGTGAGGTCGTATTCGGCGGTTGTGCGGAAGACTTCAAGTGCCAAACGCTTCCGCTCTTCATCTGTAAATCCACCAGCCTTGATGGATTCGATGACATGGTCATATTGAGATTCTTGGCAAACTACGGCGACCGATCCGTGATTTTTAGCTGCTCCACGCAACATCGATGGTCCACCGATATCTATCTGCTCAATGCACTCCTCGAAAGAAGCGCCAGATATAAGAGTTTTAAGGAATGGATAGAGATTAATGACCACTAAATCGAAGGGTTCGATATCTAAGTCTGCAATCGCTTTGAGGTGATCGGGATTATTCTGATCAGCCAAGATTCCTGAATGGATCTTTGGATGCAGGGTCTTTACACGGCCTCCCATAATTTCGGGAAAACCTGTGTAACTGCTGACTTCCGTTACTGAAATTCCTGCATCCTGAAGTGTTTTGGCAGTGGATCCAGTTGAAAGTATTTCTACACCAGCATCTGCGAGACATTTTCCAAGTTCAAGAAGTCGGTCTTTGTCGTAGACGCTCACGAGTGCGCGACGGATGGGTTTGCGATTAGCCATTGTTCTTCTCCAGAGTGTTGAGCAGTGAAGTAATCGTCGCAACTATGAGACTTCTTTCGACAATCTTAATGCGCTCGTGGAGCGTATCTTCGGAATCGCCGGGATGAATCGGCACGCGTTCCTGCGCAATTACCGTACCTGTGTCGATGCCAGCATCAACCCAGTGAATGGTCGTGCCGGTCTCTGTGGCCCCTGCTGCGAGTGCATCACGCACCGCATGCGCACCAGGAAAAAGTGGCAGGAGTGCAGGGTGGCTATTAATGATTTTAAATCTATTCACTATCTTGGCAGAGAGAACCCTCATAAATCCTGCGCTGATAACCAAATCTGGCTTCAGGGCTGCAATGAGAGTTTCTAATTCTCGATCCCACTCTGCGCGATCGTGCATCATCGGAACCGTGAAAGTTTCAATGCCTGCTTGTTCTGCACGATCTAGTACCCCAGATTCACGCTTATCTGAAATTACTGCGACTATATCTGCATCTAAATGTGCATCAATGATTGCTTGGGTAAGTGTTCCGCTGCCAGATGCAAGTATGACAAGACGCTTCATGCGGATTTTCTGCTCTTAACTGCAAGAGTTACACCTGCCCCTATAGCTATTTCACCCACAACCGAGAGTACAAATTTCCAGATTGAGACTCCCATTGCGCCCATCTCAGAGGTAATAAGGGATCCGCTCGCGCAGTACGCGAGTATGACCAAGCTTGCTGTTGTAAAAATAAAACTCTGAAGGAAAGTTTGAAATCCCGAAGGAAGGCTCCATAGTGCAAGTAGCACACCAATACCTACAAAGAATATTGCTCCGACGAGTGCGATTGGAGCACGCGAAGTGGGCAATACACCGAGAAGTGGCAGCGCTGGAATCTGGCCTAGGTGATACCAATACGGTGAAACGAGCGTCCCAGCACCGACTGCAAAACCCGTACCTGAAAAGTATGCGGCAACTGCAACCGCAGCATTGGGAAGATAGAGAATATTGAGAAAGAGAAGCAAGATCCCGCCGAATATTCCTGGTTGAAGCGAGATCGTAATGTTCTTGACTTGGCCAAAATTCAAAAGGATTAGCGCAAAGATCACAATGAGTCCCGCACCAAGAATGAGTGCAATGAGGCGCCCAGCAATTCTGAGCGCTCGTGAAGGTGTTACACGCGAACCTGCGGTAAGAGTTGCTGCCAGCGAAATCAAGAATGAAAAAATCGGTACTAAATACCATTGTGGCGACACTGCTGTGGCACGACTTATAAATGCCAGCACTGTTGCCAATAGTGCGTAGAGTCCAGAGAAAATTAGACGCACGCCATTAATGTCATGGAAATATCCACTGAGTCGTACTACTGCTCGACTAAATGATGAACGAATAGCAAAGAATGGAAGTACCAATCCGCCAATTGGTAAATATGTTAAATAGCCCGCAAGGCCTGTTGGAGGCAAGGCCAATTGAAATGGGATGTGGTGTGCGCCAAGCCAAATCCACACTGCACCACGTATGGGATCGGTGGTGCTTCCACTAGTGCTTCCTGCAGTCGCCCAAGCAATTAACGCAATAAAAGAGAAAGGAAGAAGGAGAAATGCGGCTGCACGAATTACGTGAGACAACGAGACCGAGAGGACGCGTTGCATCGGAAAATTAGCGACCTAGGATGTCGCGCATCAACTGCGCTGTTTCACTTGGTGTCTGTCCGACCTTTACGCCAGCTGCTTCAAGCGCATCTTTCTTTGCCTGTGCAGTGCCCGAAGAGCCAGAGACGATTGCACCGGCGTGGCCCATTGTCTTTCCTTCAGGAGCTGTGAATCCTGCAACATAACCAACAACAGGTTTGGTCACATACTCTGCGATAAATGCTGCTGCTCGTTCTTCAGCATCTCCACCGATTTCACCAATCATTACGATTGCAGTTGTTTCAGGGTCATCTTGAAATGCACGCAGGCAATCAATATGTGTTGTTCCAATGACGGGGTCCCCACCAATACCAACTGCGGTTGAGAATCCGATATCTCGGAGTTCGTACATCATCTGATAGGTGAGTGTTCCAGACTTGGAGACGAGTCCAATCGGTCCGCGCTTGGTGATATCTGCAGGAATGATTCCGACATTTGATTGCTCTGGGCTAATGAGACCTGGACAGTTTGGTCCGATGATCTGTGTAGTGCCCTGTTGTAACGAATAAGCATAGAAATATGCAGAGTCGTGCACTGGAATGCCTTCAGTAATAACAACTACAAGCGGCATCTTGGCATCGATTGCATCGATAACCGCTGCCTTTGCAAACTTGGGTGGTACGAATACGACCGAAACATTTGCACCAGTTGCAGCAATTGCCTCAGCAACTGTATTGAAAACAGGAAGTGAGGTTCCCTCGATATCAACAACTTGGCCACCCTTGCCTGGAGTAACTCCACCGACAACTTTGGTACCTGATGCCAACATGCGACGAGTGTGTTTAGTTCCCTCAGAACCTGTCATACCTTGAACGATTACTTTGCTTGAAGCGTTGATAAAGATAGACATTACTTTGCCGCCAATTCTGCAGCGCGCGATGCTGCTCCATCCATAGTTTCTGCTTGCTCAACCAATGGGTGATTCGCAGCGTTAAGAATTGCTCGTCCTTCAAGAACGTTATTACCATCAAGGCGAACCACGATTGGTTTTGTCGCCTTAGGCCCGAGTAGTTCGAGAGCCTGGACAATTCCGTTTGCGACGGCATCGCATGCAGTGATTCCACCGAATACATTTACGAATACGCTCTTCACATCAGGATCACCAAGAATGATGGAAAGTCCATCTGCCATAACCTGCGCAGATGCACCGCCTCCGATGTCGAGGAAGTTGGCAGGTCGCATTCCACCGAATTTTTCGCCCGCATAAGCAACAACGTCGAGTGTCGACATCACAAGTCCTGCACCGTTGCCGATGATTCCGACCTGTCCATTATCGAGCTTTACGTAGTTAAGTCCCTTTTCTTTCGCAGCCGCTTCAAGAGCATTTGCAGTTGCATGGTCAACGAGAGCTTCATGATCTGGCTGACGGAAATCAGCATTGTCATCGAGCGTTACCTTGCCATCGAGTGCAACGACTCGACCGTCTTCGGTCTTAACGAGTGGATTGACTTCGACAAGAGTTGCATCCTCAGATTGAAAAGTCTCCCAAAGCTTTACTAAGACATCGGCAACTTGATCCGCTACATCTGCAGGGAACTTTGCTTGCGCAACAATTTCCTTTGCCTTTGCCAATGAAATTCCATCAACAGCGCTCACGGGCACCTTTGCAAGCTTTTCTGGAGCAGTGTGTGCAACTTCCTCGATATCCATTCCGCCTGCAACTGATGCCATAACAAGGAAGGTGCGATTTGATCGATCGAGAAGAATTGAAACGTAGTATTCATCTGCAATTGGTGCAGCTTGGGCAATCATCACCTTATTAACAGTGTGGCCTTTAATATCCATTCCAAGAATTGCACTTGCCTTTTCAAAAGTATCTGCGGCATCTACAGCAAGTTTTACACCGCCAGCTTTTCCGCGACCACCAACTTTTACCTGCGCCTTCACGACAACTTTGCTACCCATCTTTGCAGCTGCATCACGTGCCTGCTCGGGGGTAGTTGCAACTGCGCCCTGTAAAACGGGGACAGAGTGCTTTTCAAATAAATCTCGTGCTTGGTATTCGTAGAGATCCACGTAGGCTCCTTAAAAGTGAGGCTGTACAGAGCCCAATCCTAAGTGCATATTTATAGTGGCGTGACAGGGGCATAACGCAGCAAGAGGCGCTTATCTCCATATTGGCCGAAGTTGATGGTCGCCTCTGACTTGTCGCCTTCGCCAGAGAGAGCCACAACGGTTCCTAATCCAAATGTGTCATGTGACACACGCTGTCCAATCTGAAGAACCATCGCAGTGGATTTCTTGCCCGTTGCTCGTGGAGGTGGGCCAGATGGAAGGCGTGATTTCTTTACCGCAGAAGAAGTTGTAAAAGTGCTGCGACCTTCATTCTTCCATTCGATAAGTTCGGATGGAATTTCATCGAGAAATCGAGAGCCTGGGTTGTACTTCGGAGTTCCGAAAGTTAATCGATATTCTGCACGTGAAATATAGAGACGCTTTTCTGCACGCGTTAGACCGACATAGGCAAGACGACGTTCTTCTTCAATCTCTTTGGGATCATCAAGCGTTCGTGCATGAGGAAAGATTCCATCTTCCATACCCGTGAGAAATACTGTGGGGAACTCAAGACCTTTCGCGGTGTGAAGTGTCATCAAGGTTACGACTCCCCCATGATCTTCTCCGTCAGGCAATTCTGTCGATCCCGCATCGACAGGTCGATCGGGAATGTCATCTGCATCGGCAACGAGAGAGACTTTTTCGAGGAACCCAGAGAGAGAAATTTCTTCATCTTCACCGAGCTCTTCGAATGGGCGTTCTTCATACTCCATCGATGCAGAGACAAGTTCTTTTAGGTTTTCAACGCGGACTTCGTCTTGAGGGTCTTTGCTCGCTTCGAGTTCTGTGAGTAATCCGGATTGCTCGAGGACTGCTTCGATAATGACGGATGGTTTGGTCTTTGCTTCAACAAGTGTCTGTAGCGCAATCAACATAGATGTAAATGTCATTATGGATTGAGCTGCCTTATTGGGTACAGATGAGGCTTCAGAAACTCGCAGGAGGGCGTTCCAGAAGGATATTCCTTGCGCCTGCGCAAAAATCTCGACTTCCTCCAATGCGCGATCGCCAATACCTCGCTTCGGTAAATTAATAATTCGGCGTATTGATACTTCATCGTTGGGATTTGCAAGTACTCGAAGATAGGCGAGTAAATCTTTAACCTCTTTACGTTCGTAGAATCGAAGGCCACCTACTACTTTGTATGGAATTGCAGCTCGCATGAAGATTTCTTCAAAGATACGAGATTGGGCATTTGTGCGGTAGAAAACAGCGGTATCCCCAGGATTGGAGTGGCCCATATCTTGCAGAGAACGAATTTCAGATTTGATGAATTCTGCTTCGTCATATTCTGATTCGGCAACATAGCCCACAAGTGGGGCACCTGAACCTGCATCTGACCACAGGTTCTTCTCTTTACGTGATTCATTCTTGGTAATTACCGCATTTGCGGCGTTGAGAATATTCTGTGTCGAACGGTAATTTTGCTCGAGCAAGACTGTTGCGGCGTTGGGGTAATCAACTTCGAATTGCAAAATATTGCGAATTGTTGCCCCTCGGAAGCCATAGATAGATTGATCTGCGTCTCCTACGACGCAGAGTTCAGCAAGTGGAAAGCCATCACCCTGAATGCCTGTTAGCTCCTTTACTAAGACGTATTGCGCATGATTTGTGTCTTGGTACTCATCTACCAAGATGTGGCGAAATCGAGAACGGAAGCGGGCCTTTGCTTCGGGAAATTTTTGGAGCACCTGAACGGTCTTCATAATTAAATCATCGAAATCCATAGCATTGGCTTGCTGCAAACGTTTTTCATACATGGTGTAGACATCAGCGACGATGGTCTCGAATTGATTAGTGGCTTGGCTCAGGTAGTCATAAGGAGTTTGAAGTTCATTCTTTGCATTGGATATCAAGTTCTGAAACTGGCGCGCCGGATATCGCTTGGGGTCGAGATTGAGAGTCTCCATGACTCGAGAAATGAGCTTCTGTGAATCTGCCGAATCGTAGATACTAAATGTGCTGC
>CAFAZZ010000026.1_pt1 | contig 10841 bp, 11 predicted proteins | sample 7267931 | NCBI WGS metagenome assembly CAFAZZ01 (sample SAMEA6814014, study PRJEB35770) | uncultured Actinomycetes bacterium | biome: Freshwater; feature: Freshwater reservoir; material: water | place: Czech Republic | collected 2016-04-20 | depth 30m m | reverse complement strand
TGATCTTCATACCAGCGATCTGCTTCAGCTTCGTTATCTGCGTACTTATCCTTAAATACATCTGGGATGTACTTAAACATAAAGCGTTCGCCCTCTGAGTTGGTAAGGATTCCACCTTCACCACGAACTGATTCAGTAACCAAGATTCCGCGCACTGATGGCGGCCAGACCATTCCGGTTGGGTGGAATTGCAGGAACTCCATGTCAACGAGATTTGCGCCTGCTTTAAGAGCGAGTGCGTGTCCGTCTCCAGTACCTTCCCATGAATTAGAGGTAATTTTGAAAGTTTTACCAACGCCACCTGTTGCGATAACAACTGCTGGAGCTTCAAAGAGAATCTCTTCGCCGGTTTCGCGCCAGTATCCGTACGCTCCTGCAATCTTTCCATTCTCTTTAAGAATTTCTGTAATTGTGCACTCAGCAAAAACTTTAATCTTTGCTTCCATGTCACCAAATTCACGACCATCTTTCTGTTGCAGTTGAACAATCTTCTGCTGCATCGTGCGGATGAGTTCTAGACCTGTTCGGTCTCCAACGTGTGCAAGACGTGGATATTCATGTCCACCGAAGTTGCGCTGTGAAATCTTTCCTTCTTTTGTGCGATCAAAGAGAGCGCCCCACATTTCAAGTTCCCAAATGCGATCAGGTGCTTCTTTCGCGTGAAGTTCTGCCATGCGATAGTGGTTGAGGAATTTTCCACCGCGCATCGTGTCGCGGAAGTGAACCATCCAATTATCGTTGTCATTCACGTTACCCATCGATGCAGCCGCGCCACCTTCAGCCATAACAGTGTGTGCCTTACCGAAAAGTGACTTGCAAATAATTGCGACGCTCAAGCCTGCTTCGCGCGCTTCTACTGCAGCGCGGAGCCCTGCTCCACCTGCGCCAATTACTAGTACGTCGTACTTCTGTCGTTGCAATGTCATAGTGATGAATACCCTTTAGAAGAAATAGAAGTTGGTAATGGCGCCAGAGGCAACCGCACGGACATAGACATCAGCAAAAGCAACTCCGAAGAGTGAAACCCATGCAAACTGCTGGTGATAGTGATTGAGAATTGAGACTCGAGTCCACAACTTGTAGCGCAGTGGGTGCTTTGAGAAGTGCTTCAAGCGACCACCAATTGTGTGACGGCATGTATGGCAGGAAGCAGAATAACCCCACAATAAAGTTGCATTAGCTAGTAAAACTAAAGTTCCGATACTCATGTGACCCCAGTTGCCTTCTGCATCTTTGAAAGCAAGAACAGCGTCAATAGTAAGCAGAACGTTAAATACCAAACCTGCATAGAAGAACCAACGGTGCGCATTCTGCATAATTAAAGGTGCGCGAGTTTCTCCTGTGTACTTCTCGTGTGGTTCTGCCACTGCACATGCTGGTGGTGACATCCAGAATGAACGGTAGTAAGCCTTACGGTAGTAGTAGCAAGTCATTCGGAAACCGAGAGGGAAGATCAAAATAAATAGAGCTGGTGAGATAACCATTCCAAAAATTGCAATTGTGCCGATCGGAGTTCCGAGGAGTGAGGAACCTTCAACACAGGCAGATGAAAGACATGGCGAGTAAAAGGGAGAAATAAGCGGCTCTGCGAAGTAATGTGCATTTTCAAATGCGCGGAAAGTTGCATAGATAATGAATGAGATCAGAACCGAGAATGTAATCAGCGGTTCAATCCACCATTTATCTGTACGTAACGTGCGCTCTTTTATCTTGGCGCGTGTTGGAGAAAAGACTCCCGACATGTGTGCTCCCCTAATTTCCCAGCGAATGGGTTCAACTAATAAGAGAAGTGTGCGCTTACCGGCAGAAAGTCGCTAGGCGCTATCCCGCTTATCGCTTATGAGGTCAGCCACAACAAGGGCGGAAAATGCGAAACCCGCCCCTGGTTACTGAGGCGGGTTTGGCTATAAGCGCGGAGGACGTGGGATTTGAACCCACGAAGGTTTCCCTTGCCGGTTTTCAAGACCGGTGCACTCGGCCGCTATGCGAGTCCTCCGTGGGAGAGATTACCCGAAATTATCTATCTGGAAAAATCGTCAGTGTATTTACGCTGGAAGTTGTAGCAATTGCTCGATGATGATTGCAACACCGTCTTCTTCGCAAGGACCAGCAATACCTTTTGCGTGTTGCGGGCCTTCTGGATGACAATCTGCCATCGCAAATGATCGGCCGCACCATTCGAGCATTGAAAAATCATTTGGGTTATCGCCAAATGAAACGCAATCGGATGCATCGATTCCAAGGCGCGCTGCAATCTTTGCAAGAGTCATTCCCTTTGAAACCCCAAGAGCTGAAATTTCTAATAGCGAATCCGACGGATTTGAATGTGTCACGGTGACGACTCCATCAAGTTCAGTCTTTGCAATAGCGAGCATCTCATCGGAAGATAGTTCTTGTTGAGAGCATCTTGCTAATAACTTTAGCGCCGGAGAAGTAATTACTTCCTCGATTCTATCTACGCCAATATTGTCTAAACCTACATCCCATCGCGGAATGTAAGCTTTTTCGCGGTGGAAATAATTATGTGATTCGACTGCGAATGAAATTTGTGGAATTGCAGCACGCAGTCTGCGGGCTGTTTCAATCTGAGCCTCAATTGGAATTAGCCACTCTTCAATTACTTTGTCATTCTGCAAGTCATACAACATTGCACCATTTCCACAGATTGCATTTCCGATTCCAAATGCCTCTTTGATTTCTGGCATCCATCTGGGTGGTCGGCCTGTCACAAAATAAATGACTACACCCATTGAATGCGCCTTACGAAAGGCATCAATGGTCCGCTGGGTTACATCTCCGTAATGAGCAACGATTGTGCCATCGAGATCTGAAGCAATTAACTTAGGGCGACGTTCGAAATTCTGGTGGACGCTCACACAAGCTCAAATTTCTTCATTCCAAGGAATGGTTGAAGCGCGGCAGGAACATTTACGGTTCCGTCTGAATTCTGGTGATTCTCAAGTATCGCCACAATCATGCGAGGAATTGCAACCAATGTTCCATTAAGCGTTGCAACAGGCTTTGTACCTTCAGAATCCTTGTAGCGAATATTTAAGCGACGAGCTTGGAATTCTGTGCAGTTTGAAGTGCTTGTAACTTCTCGATAGGCACCTTGTGTAGGAATCCAAGCTTCGATATCAAATTTACGTGTTGCAGATGATCCAAGGTCTCCTGATGCAACATCGATAACGCGAAATGGGATTTCCATGGCGGTGAGGAAATCTTTCTCCCACTGCAGAAGTCGCTTGTGTTCTTCCTTTGCATCTTCTGGCTTGCAGAAGGTGAACATCTCTACCTTGTCGAATTGATGTACACGAATAATCCCGCGCGTATCTTTTCCGTAGGTGCCTGCTTCACGACGGAAACACGATGAGTAACCCGCATATCGAATGGGTAATTTATCTTCTTGTAAGATTTCATCCATATGCATCGCAGCAAGTGGCACTTCAGATGTACCAACTAAATAGACATCATCTTTCTCAATGCGGTAAACGTTTTCTGCCGCCTGTCCTAAGAAACCTGTACCTTCCATTGCCGCTGGATTTACAAGAACTGGTGGAATAACTGGAGAGAATCCATTCTTGAGCGCGCTCTGGATTGCATAATTAACAAGAGCAAATTCGAGAAGCGCACCGACCCCTGTTAAATAGTATGAACGAGAACCCGCAACCTTTGCGCCTCGTTCTGTATCGATGGCTCCAAGAAGTTTTCCGAGCTCGACATGATCTTTTGGCTCAAAGCCATCTTTACTAAAGTCGCGCGGAGATCCAATATGTTCAATAGTTACGAAATCTTCTTCGCCGCCAATGGGAGCCTCGGTGTCGAGCAAGTTAGAAAGTTGCAAAATTAAATTTTTAGCTTCTTCTTCAATTTCAGAACGCTTGGCGTCGGCAGCTTTTACCTTATCCGCCAATTCTTTTGCGTTTGCTAACAGTGCGCTCTTTTCCTCACCTTTTGCTGCTCCAACGCTCTTAGAGAGAACATTCTGTTCTTGGCGCAGAGTTTCAAATTCAGTAAGTGCCTTACGTTTGATTTCATCGATGGCGATTATTTGGTCGACGAGTTCAACGCTTTCACCTCTGCCTTTTTGAGAAGCGCGGACTACATCAGGGTTTTCGCGAAGAAATTTTATATCAATCATCAGCGCACCTCTCGTGGATAAGAACCCAAAAATCTAATGTCATCACAGATGACGCGAAGCTCCTCGATGGACTTTCCAACCGAGTCATCTTTGATATGTCCTTCGACATCAATAATGAAATGGTAGTGACCAAGCTCGCGGCCTGTCGGACGTGACTGAATAAATGTCAGGTTTACATCATTTTTTGCAAAAACTTGAAGAATTTCAAGGAGCGCTCCCGCATGATCGATATCGATAAAGACAGCTATTGAAGTTCGATCGTTGCCTGTTGGCTCAGGAATCCATCCTGGTTTCTGCGCACAGATAAATCTTGTTACAGCTCCTGCATTGTCACCGATGTTGGCTTCTCTGACCTCAAGATTGAAGTGCTCAGCCGCCGCGCTCGAAGCAATTGCTGCATCGAGTTCGCCCTTGCTTACAGCCTCTGCGGCAGCAGAAGTTGAATTAGTAGAAACTATTTCAGCATGAGGGTAATTGGCTGCAATGTAGTCGCGGCATTGAGATTCTGCGTGAGGGTGTGTACCGATTCGCTTTATCTCAGTTGTGCCGCGTTTTGTCATAAATGCAAATGTGACAGGAAGAGTTACTTCTCCAGCAATCGTTAGAGCATCGCCGGTGGCTAGTTCATCCAGGGTTCGCGCTACGACGCCTTCAACTGAATTTTCAATTGGTACCAGAGCGAATTGCGCATCGCCTTTTCTTACAGCATCAAGTGCGGCTGTTACATTTGCATAAGGAATTTTTACATCTGAATCACAAGTGATTTTCTTAAGAGCTTCTTCAGTAAATGTGCCAACTGGGCCTAAATAGGCGAAAGTTTGGCTTTCTTGAATGCTCACTGGTTAAGGATACCTGAGTACCTCGCGTGCATGTGACGGCTTATTTGTGATGAGAATATCTACGCCCAGCTTTGAGCATAATCTAATGTCAGCATCATCATCCACGGTCCATACATTGAGAGACCTTCCAAGATTCTTAATTCGCTCCGCGCGATTTGGTTCTTGCCGGAGCTCATTGATTCCTGGGCCGACTGCGGAAGAGGAAGAGATCTTCGCCTGAAACCAAGATGTGTTTTTATGCATCAGAAATGTTGTCGAAATCTTCGGGTCAAGGCGTTTTACTTTTTCAATTGCAAACCAGCTAAATGACATTACGGAAACTGCGATCTTGTCGATTCCTTTTGTCCCATGCAAAGTTTCAACAACAACTTCTTCGATTCGGTTTCCAGAAAATACTGGGTGCTTAGTTTCGATCAAAACTCCTTTTCTCATCTTCACTGCAAAGTTGAGAAATTCATCCAAGGTTAAAATTTGAGGATAGGCGCGCGATACCTCTTTATATGTCATCTCCCCTATAAGCCCTGGGTTGGCTGCACGCTCAAGCATTGAAGCGTTATGCCAGAGAATTGGAACTTCATCCTTCGTCAATCGGACATCGCATTCGAAGCCATCGGCGCCTTGTTCGACGGCGCCTTCATAGGCTGCGAGGGTTAGCTCAGGAAAATCGGCACTGGCACCGCGGTGTGCGTAGATGAGCATGAGACCGAGAGTAGCAAAGAGATTAGGCTTACCCACATGAGCTACTTCGCCACTTCTGCGCGTTCTGCAGTTGGCCTTGTCCGGAGCGGAAATGAAGATAGTGCTCTTACATCTTCTCGCGTCGTTGCAGTCGCAGATGGCATGGGTGGACATGCTGCTGGAGAAATTGCCTCCAAAATTGCGATAACAACTTTGGCTGAGAGTGCGCAGATATTTGCAAAGCCTGAAGTCGATTCTGAATCGGCAGATGATTTATTTTTGAATTCAATCTATGCAATAGATGATGCGTTGAGAAACTCAGTATCTGAAAATCCAGAGCTTGGTGGAATGGGCACCACGCTTACATCACTTTTTTTGCACGAAAATAAGGTCGCACTCCTCCACATCGGAGATTCGCGCGCTTATCGACTTCGCGGTAACTCCTTCGAGCAACTCAGCGTAGATCACACTGTAATTCAAGAGCTTCTCAATCAAGGAGCTATCTCCGAATCCGATATCTCGACACACCCACAAAGATCAGTGCTTACACAAGTCTTGATGGGTGAGGGAAACCTCGAGCTTCCGCTTCCAATATTCGAAGGAAAAGTTAAGGATCGCTTTCTAGTATGTAGTGATGGATTGAGCACTGTTCTTTCCGAGAAAGAGATCAAATCATTGATAAAGGGAAAGGACCGCGATCAGGCAGTGGCATCTCTGATCGATGCTACTTACATCAATGGCGCACCCGATAATGTGACTGTAGTAATTGCAGATATTGTTGAAGAACCCCAAGAAGATATTTTCGAGAAGATAGGAGCTGCGCTGTGATGAATTCATTGCTCGGCGGTCGTTATCTACTTGGAGAAATGATTGGCACAGGCGGAATGGCTGATGTCTATATCGCTCAAGATCAGCGCCTTTCGCGTGAAGTTGCAATCAAAATATTGCGAAGCGATTTAGCTAAAGATCCATCATTTGTTGCACGATTTCGTAAAGAGGCACGTGCCGCAGCCGGCCTTAATCACCCTGCAATTGTTGCTGTTTATGATTCAGGTGAAGAACCTGCGCCATATATCGTCATGGAACTTGTCTCTGGCCATACTCTTCGCGAAATAGTTCATGGTGGCGAAAGACTTCCGGTTTCTCGTGCGCTTGAAATTGCTGAAGGAATTCTTGCTGGGCTCGAATATTCACATGAACGCCAGATTGTGCACCGGGATATCAAACCTGCAAATGTGATGATCACAGATACTGGCGACGTTAAAGTGATGGATTTTGGAATCGCTCGAGCGATGGATGACCTCGGCGCAACTCTTACTAGTACATGGAATGTAATTGGCACTGCCCAATATCTCTCACCCGAACAAGCAGTAGGCGAGCCAGCAGATTTACGAAGTGATATCTATTCAACTGGGTGCTTACTCTTCGAATTGCTTACGGGAAAACCACCTTTTACTGGTGAGACTCCGGTCTCGATTGCATTTCAACACGCATCGAGTATTGCACCGCTTCTCCGTTCCATTAAGCCTGAACTATCTGAAGGAATAGAAACTGTTTTAGCAGTTGCGTTATCAAAAAAGCCTGAAGACCGTTATCAAAGCGCGCAAGATATGTTAAATGACATAGCAAAAGTTCGCGCCGGGGAAGCAATCACTACGAAAGTTGCAAGCAAACCATTCTTATCTCGACGTTCTGCGCTGGTTATTGGAGGCTCTTTCTTCGCAGCAATCGCAGTCTCTATTACAGGTTTCTTGCTCAGTGGAAATTCCGTCAATAGCGCACCACAGATAGCTAACGTTGTTGGCTTAAGCGAAGATATGGCGCGAGCGCTTTTGGCGGATTATTCAGTTGTCATCAAACATGCACATGATGGTGTCATTCCTAAAAATCGAGTTGCCAGCCAATTGCCTCTTGCGACAACCCGCGCAAAACCTGGATCGTCAGTCATATTGACGATTTCTGATGGGCCCGGTGATGCGATTGTGCCTGATGGATTAATTGGAATGTCCTTGATTGATGCACGAGCTGCACTCACATCTGTAGGCCTTTTGATTTCACAAACTGTTGCTATGCCATCTGATCAAGCTCAGGGAACTGTTCTCGAAGTTAACCCTCCGGTTGGTTCAATCACCGATGCGGGAAGTTCTGTAGTGCTAACGATTGCAAGTGGAGAAGTTTCTGTTCCAAACCTCATCGGAATTGAATCCATTCAAGCAAAGACGCTACTTATACAGGCTGGGTTCCTGATCAAAGAATTTAATGACTACGATGCTACGCAGCCATTGGGTGTTGTAATTCGCCAAGCTCCAGATGCGGGCACCACACAAACAATTGGTAAGTCGGTAACAATTACAATTAATAGCCAGCCCTAATTACTTCGAGCTTCCTACAACGGGCGACAATCCGACCGCACGGCTTGGCGCATCGATGTCACCACATTTAACAAGCCAGTTTGCAAGCATTTGATGCCCATGCTCTGTTAATACAGATTCTGGATGAAATTGCACGCCCTCTATTGGCAGAGTTGTGTGACGCATCGACATGACGACACCGGACTCAGTTGATCCTGTTATTTCTAAGACTGAAGGAACTGTGTCTCTTTCAACTGCAAGTGAGTGATAACGAGTTGCAGTAAATGGTGAAGGCAGGTTTTCCAATACACCTTTGCCATTATGCAAAACTTGCGAAGTCTTTCCGTGCAGTAATTCAGGTGCACGCGAAACTGTTGCGCCAAATGCTTCACCAATTGCCTGGTGGCCAAGACAAACACCAAAGAGTGGAATTGAGTTTTCTGCGCAATAGTTAATCATCGCAATACTGACACCTGCTTTATCTGGCGTTCCGGGTCCGGGAGAAATAAGGACACCGTCGTATTTCGCAGCTTCAGCCGCGGCGACTTCATCATTACGTACCACGGTGCAATCTGCGCCTAATTGCTGCAGGTACTGCACCAAATTGAAGACGAAGGAGTCATAGTTATCGATGACGAGGATTCGAGCCATGCGGTAATTGTGCTGTAACCTAGGCTCCATGCCAAAGTCGAAATTGCGTAAAAAGGTAGTCGAGCGTCACGCTCACGAAGAGCAGCACCACGTTGAAGAGGTATCACCTCTTCGCGAGTCACCTTCGTGGCTTGCGCCAGTGATGGTCGCCAACTTCCTTATCGGCTTGCTATGGATCGTCATCTTCTACGTAAGCCAGACTCTCTATCCAATCCCAAGTATTGGTGCTTGGAACATGATTATTGGTTTTAGCTTTATCGCGGTGGGATTCTCTCTCGCTACGAAGTGGCGATAAAGAATCTAAACGTTAGACCATTTAAATGGGAAAGAATGTAAAGCGTCAGTTCCCGAAACCATCTGAACTTGCACCTCTTCTTCAATTTTCACTTCCTACCTTGCGCCGAAAAAAGCGCCGTCTTGAAAAAGCATTCACAATTTGGGATCTTCGCGAGATTGCTAAGAAGCGCACACCTACTGGCCCCTTTGATTACACCGATGGCTCTGCCGAAAGTGAAGCCAGTCTCGAGCGCGCACGTCAGGCTTATCGAGATTTAGAATTTATTCCAAGTATTCTCAAAGATGTTTCTTCTGCAGATTTAACTCGTAGGGCGCTCGGTGAAACTTTTGCAATGCCAGTTGGTATTGCGCCGACAGGATTTACCCGCATGATGCAGACCGAAGGCGAAATCGCCGGCGCACGTGCAGCAGAAAAATTCGGAATTCCTTTCACGCTCTCGACTCTCGGAACCACAACTATCGAAGATGTAGTTTCGGCTGCACCCGATGGTCGCAATTGGTTCCAGTTATATATGTGGAAAGACCGTGAAGGAAGTATGGCTTTGGTTGAACGCGCAAAACGCGCAGGTGTAAAAAATTTGATGCTAACAGTCGATGTTCCAGCTGCGGGTCAACGCATTAGAGATTACCGAAATGGTCTTACTGTGCCTCCTCGCCTGACTGCGGGCACAATAATTGATGCACTTCCAAGACCGGCATGGTGGATCAACTTCCTTACTACTCCTTCAATTGAATTTGCTTCTATGAAGAACTGGGAGGGCACTGTTGGCGAGCTCTTGGATTACATGTTCGATCCAACAATGACCTGGGAAGATCTCAAGTGGATTCGCAAGCAATGGGATGGAACTCTTACTGTTAAGGGAATCCAAAACCTTGAAGATGCAAAGAAGGCTGCAAAGCTAGGTGCGGATGCCATTCTTCTCTCAAACCATGGTGGTCGTCAGCTCGATCGCGCACCGGTTATGTTGCACTTACTTGCAGATATCAAGAAGGAGTTCAAGAAGGATTACGAAATCCATATTGATACAGGCATCATGCATGGTGCAGATGTCCTTGCAGCAGTAGCGCTAGGCGCACAGTTCACTTATGTAGGTCGCGCTTATTTGTATGGCCTTATGGCTGGCGGTCAAGATGGAGTCGAAAGAGCGCTTGAAATCATGCGCACTCAGATGGTTCGCAATATGAAGTTGCTTGGAGTTAATTCCCTTGATGAGTTAACACCGAAGCATGTTCGCTTCCTAAATCGCCAATAACGATTACCCTAGCGTTTATGAAGTTAGTGCTGGCGACAATCTCTTATCTCATAACTGCATGTGCATTGGTCCTTCTTGCGGTTCGAGTTCGCCAACTGATTGCAATATATAAGAAGCAACAACCTGATCCAACGCGTGGCAATGATAAAAGTGCGCGCTTTAAGAATATGCTCAAAGAAGTTCTGGGTCATACAAAGATGCTCAACTTTACTGGAACCGGTATCGCTCACTGGTTCGTGATGATTGGTTTCGGTGCACTCTTCGGAACTCTCATTACCGCTTATGGCCAAGTAATCAATCCGGATTTTGCACTTCCAATCATCGGACATTTCGTTGGATACGAACTCTTTGCTGAAGTAATTGCAGCACTCACTGGAATCGGAATTGTTACTCTTATTGGAATTCGTCAAGTGACACGATTCCGAATGCTCAACCGCTTTAGCGGTTCAGGAATGGGCAAGGCGTATTACGTTGAAGCAACAATCTTGGCTGTTGTCTTCTGTGTTATTGCATTGCGCGGATTAGAAGGTGCACTCGCTGGTGCCACTAGTTCAGGATGGAACTGGCACTACGCAATCTCTTGGCCTGCAGTTCTAGCGTTTAACTCAATGTCTACTGCATCCATTGAAAG
>CAFAZZ010000025.1_pt1 | contig 11190 bp, 9 predicted proteins | sample 7267931 | NCBI WGS metagenome assembly CAFAZZ01 (sample SAMEA6814014, study PRJEB35770) | uncultured Actinomycetes bacterium | biome: Freshwater; feature: Freshwater reservoir; material: water | place: Czech Republic | collected 2016-04-20 | depth 30m m | reverse complement strand
GTCGCCTTGGCGACCGATAACGATTCCTTGGAATACCTGAAGACGTGACTTGTTACCTTCGATAACACGGACGGGAATCTTGAGCTCATCGCCTGCGCGGAACTGTGGAATGTCCTTGCGAAGTGAGGCTGCATCTACGGCATCGAGAATGTTCATGGTGATTCCTGTTCATTTCTTAATTAACTTTGAGGCTAATTGAGCACGGTATCGCCGTGCAGACTGCGTATCTTGCCATAGAAGGGGCTCTGAGCGTAAATCGGCAGATCTGGGCTGGAATTTACGCGTGGAGATTGAGGAAAGATTCAAGCTCCCCGTAGAGAGAAGGTCCTGCCGCCATTGTGGTCATATATGGGGCGTTGCCGTAGCGGCCAAAGCGTGCGCCGGATTCTGTGGCAATCAAACTAGCTGCTGCCCAGTCCCACTCTTTCAAACCATCTTCGTAATAGCCATCGAGTGCGCCCATTGCAACATGACAGATATCAACTGCAGCTGCGCCATTACGACGAATGTCGCGAACTAACGGCAGCATCCGGCTTACATTCTCTATCTGGCGGATTCGATGAGAGACATCGTATTGAAAGCCCGTGCCAATTAAAGCGCGATCGAATTCAACAGGATTGTTTACCTTAATCTTCTTTCCGTTGTAGAAAGCACCCTCACCTCGTGAAGCCCACCATGTTGAATTAATGGTCGGAGCCGAAACAACTCCAACAACAGAACCGTCTTTGTCTTTTGCCGCAATAGATACATTCCAACCGGGCAATCCATAGAAATAATTGACTGTTCCATCTAGGGGATCAATCACCCATGTAATTCCAGATTTACTTTCAATTGCCGCACCTTCTTCGCCAATCATTCCGTCATCAGGGCGGGCTGTAAGCAAGGATTCGACGATGAACTTCTCTGCCTCTTTATCCATCTGCGTGACGATATCTATCGCTGTGGACTTCTCCTCGATTTCGAAGGCAAGAGGGCGTTCCATGAGGAATGCGGCGGCATCTGAGCCAACTTTTCTCGCCAAATCGAGTAATTCCTCGTACATAGGTGAAGTCTAAAGGGTCTATCTCTCGAAAAATTACCACCTCATCGGATATTCTCGCCCTCATGAGTGAACTTCGATTAAATGGCAAGACTGAAGATGGAAACCATCTCGCCCTTGTCGATGGCGAAGGTAAGAACTATTCACTCCGAATCAGCGACACTCTCCGTGCAACCGTCAATCAGCCAAGACTTACATCTGTTCCCGTCGAAGCTGTTCAGGAATTTATCTCTGTAAAGGAGATTCAGCGCAGATTAAGAGCCGGAGAAAGTTTTGAACAGGTTGCACGAGAAGGCGGCATCTCTGTCGATAAAGTCGAACGTTTCTCTGGTCCAATCATGCAAGAGCGCGAATACATTCTGAGTCGTGCACGCGAACTCATTATGCGAAAAGATGCACATCGCTCAGATCTGACATTTGCAGATGTTGTTCATGCAAAGCTTGCTCCGCGCGGCGTTGATACCGATTCACTCGCTTGGAATACCTGGCGATTGGCTGATGGAACATGGCATATCGAACTTCACTATCCAAATCGCGATGGAAATGGAATCGCAACCTGGAACTTTGATCCAGCCCGACGCGCACTCGATCCAAGCGATGACAATGGTGCTTGGTTAATTGGAGAAGAGGCGCCAACTCGCGTTGTGGCTCCAGGAATTATTCACGCAGATAATTCGCATCCATCACGTATTGAAGAACCTCGTATAGAACCGCAAATCCCAAGAATTGCAGATCTCTTTGAAGCTCCCGAAGAAGAGGCTGTAGAAAAAGCTGAACCTCCTCGTTTAGCTGTCATACGAGAAACGCCTTCAGCTGCAGATTCACAAGATGGAATAACAGCGCGAGCAAAAGTTCCTTCATGGGATGAAATTATGTTCGGCCGTAAAACTGACGAAGCACCTGAAGATAATTAATGAACCTCTGTGCAGTTATTTAATGCACAGAAGCAATGGCACAGAGCTTTCAATTAACGAATCTCCACCATGGTGGCCAACCATCAATCCCTCTTTATCGCTTCTTTCTGGATCAAGTAGTACGAGATTTTCCTGTGCAATAGCAATCAGATCTCCAATGCGATCGGCTGCATCCGCGGATACCTCTGCGCCGAATAGGCCCGCAGCGATAGCGCTTTCGCGGCTAAACATCGATACCTTGTCACCAAGAGTCATCTCCCAACGCGAAATTATCTCTGAGATAGGTTCGCTGCTATCTGCACTGCGGTAAAGGTGCCGTGCGCGGGGTTCGCCAGCTACCACCGAAATTCCATCTAATAAATCGTTATCTCGACCCAAAACTATTTTTTCACCCACATTAATCATTCCGTGATCCGCTGTTACCCACATGCGGGTGCCTGCTGGTGATTTCTCTAGCAGCTGGGTTGCAATCTGATCTACATAGCGAAGCGCTGCAATCCACTTGTCGGATCCAACTCCATCTGAATGTCCAGCAGAATCGAGATCGTTCACATAGAGGTACACAAAGGATGGAGTTTTTTCGAGTGCTTGGACCGTCTCAGATATCAAATCTTCAGAAAGGTTGGCACCTTTATATGATGCTCCACGGAAAACTGCCCGAGTAAATCCACTATTTTCATACCGTTTGGCAGCGACATGAGTTGTATGAATCCCTGCAGCAGTTGCTCGCTCGAAAAGAGTGGGAACTGGCTGCCAAATAACTGGGTCAACCCGTTCATCCCATTTAAGAGAATTGAGTACTCGTCCCCCACTGCGTGGAACTTGGACCGTGTACCCCATCATTCCGTGCGCTCCTGGCATTTCTCCCGTTGTCAACGTTGCAAGGCTTGTTGATGTCGTACTTGGAAATGAAGTTCGAATCACACCATGCGAAATAAGTTGACTCAATGTCGGAATATGTTCTGCATAATCGCGCAGAACATCAGCTCCAAGTCCGTCAACTAGGAAGAGGATTTCTCGGCCACGAGGACTTTCGCCACATCCAATCGAATCATGCGCCGTGGATAAACCTAAACTGGAAAAGATCGAGGGCATGATCTCTGATAAATGCACGGGCATATCTTCTCACGAGTATTGTTTCTACTATGAAATCGTATGAGTTCGTAGCCTCTCCTGAAGTTTCTGCAGCGCTCAAAGCTGGAAAGCCAATCGTTGCACTCGAATCAACAATTATTAGCCATGGGTTGCCTCGCCCTTCGAATCTCGATGTGGCGCGCGAGGTTGAAACGATTGTTCGCGAGCATGGAGCGACCCCAGCAACAATCGCCATTCTCGATGGAAAAGTCTGCATCGGACTTACAGATGATCAACTCGTTGCGATCGCAAATCGTGATGACATTGCAAAAGCTTCTTCGCGTGATCTTGCAATTGTTGCAGCAACTGGCAAGAGCGCTGCAACAACAGTTGCAGCAACTGCCCATCTTGCATCCCTTGCCGGAATTCATGTCTTTGCCACTGGAGGCCTTGGAGGCGTCCATCGTGGCGCCAATGAATCTTTTGATGAGTCAGCAGATCTCACTGCGCTATCAAGCCTTGATATGACCGTGGTCTGCGCCGGCGTGAAATCAATCCTCGATGTCGGTGCAACGCTAGAACGTCTTGAAACTCTTGCAATCGGGCTTGTTGGTTATAAGACAAATCATTTCCCAGGTTTCTATCTCACTGACTCAGGATTCACAATTGAACATCAGGTAAATTCCGCCGAAGAGATTGCGCAAATCATTCATGCTCGCCAAGCGCTTAAGACTGACGCCCATGCGCTCATTGTTGCCAACCCTGTGGCAAAAGAAATGGATCGTGTTCGCCACGATGCGATTCTTAAATCTGGGCTTGAAGGGGCTACCAAGAATGGAATTACCGGTAAGGCTGTAACCCCTTTTCTGCTCGAGCACTTTCACACTGCTTCTGAAGGTGAATCTCTCAAAGTTAATATCGAAATTATCAAATCTAACTCTGCTCTTGCTGCCGACATAGCTGTTGCAGCATCTCGATAACAACATGGCTATAAAAGTTTTATGCATCGGAGATGTGATGCTCGATGTTGTTACCAAGATAGATGTGATGCCATCAGAGATTAATTACGGAAGTGATACACCTTCGACAATATCTACTCATGGTGGCGGAGCGGCTGCAAATGTGGCTTCATGGCTAACCCGAACAAGTGCTTCAGCAACAATCGTCGGGCACGTTGGAAATGACGCTGCAGGTTCTGCCCTTGCCTCTGAGTTTGATGCGCTCGGCGTCCTGCACAATAACTTGGTAGTCGATACAGGCCATTCGGGAGTCGTTGTCGTAATAGTTGACCCCACTGGCGAACGAACAATGTTTCCAGATAATGGTGCAAATTCAGGATTACACATTGGTGATCTCCCTGCATTGCAGGGATTTGATGCGGTTTACATCTCGGGTTACTCACCACTTGATCCGCTCTCATTGCCTGGAATCAAGGCCATGATTACAAAAATTCGTGAAGCAAATCTTCCGATTTACTTTGATCCAGCATCAGTTGGTGGGATGAAAGAAGTTCCCATTTCTGAAGTGAAATCTTGGCTGCAGTTGATGGATGTCCTTCTACTCAATGAAGAAGAAGCGATTTATCTAACCGGCGAAGGGGACATTGAAAAATCACTCGACCTTTTACTTAAGGATTGCCACACTGTCGTTATCAAGCGAGGATCGCATGGAGCGATAGGAAAATCTCGTGGCCAATCAGCGCAATCAGTACCCGCATTCGCTACCGAAGTTGTCGACACCACTGGCGCAGGAGATGCATTTGCAGCAGGCTTTATTTCACAATTTGCAGAAAATAAGGATTTAAATCGAGCATTATTGGTGGCAGCAGAGGTCGCAGCCCGATGTGTTGCAATCATTGGGGCAAGACCGCGTGTAGGTACCAAGATTTAGCACATTCACTTGGCAGAATACGCGCCATGGCAACGAAGAAGACAGCAGCACCAAAAAAATCAGCAAAGGTCGTTGGACCTAAGCCTGGAGAATTTCCGGGCAAAATTGTTGATATTGATGTCTCTTCAGAAATGTCTGAATCATTTCTTGAATACGCTTACTCAGTCATTTACTCTCGCGCTCTTCCCGATGCACGTGATGGTTTAAAACCAGTACATCGTCGAATACTTCATCAGATGAGCGATATGGGTCTTCGCCCTGAACGCGGTCACGTTAAGAGCGCACGTGTAGTTGGTGAAGTAATGGGTAAGTTGCACCCGCATGGTGACTCAGCTATTTATGATGCTTTAGTTCGTATGGCGCAATCCTTCTCGATGCAGCTCCCCCTTATCGATGGCCATGGAAACTTCGGATCATTGGATGCAGGCCCTGCAGCTATGCGATACACAGAAGCGCGTCTTGCATCGGCTGCGATGTCTATGGTTGCAGAGGCCGATGAAAACACAGTCGACTTTGGACCAAATTACGATGGTCAGCTTGCAGAGCCGTTAGTTCTCCCAGCAGCTTTTCCTAATCTCTTAGTAAATGGTGGTTCAGGAATTGCAGTGGGTATGGCAACCAACATGGCCCCACATAATCTTGGCGAAGTTATCGCTGCGACAAAGTTCTTGATTGATAACCCTAAGGCGACTCTGAATCAATTGATGAAACACCTGCCAGCGCCAGATTTTCCAACTGGTGGCGAAATCGTTGGTCTAGAAGGCGTACGTGAAGCCTATGCGACAGGCAAGGGTTCTTTTAAAGTTCGCGCATCAGTAGAAATTAGCAAGGTAACGTCGCGCAAAATGGGAATCGTTATCAAAGAGCTTCCATTTAATATCGGTCCCGAAAAGGTTGTCGAGAGAATCGCAGACCTTGCAAAATCGAAGAAGATTCAAGGAATTTCAGACATCATCGACCTCACCGATGGCCAAACAGGAACAAATGTCGTTATCGAGCTCAAGAATGGCTTCGAACCTGAAGAAGTCCTCGAAAAACTCTTCAAGCTCACTCCCATGGAAGATGCCTTTGCAATTAACGCGGTAGCCCTTGTGAAAGGTAAGCCGCAGACTTTAGGTCTCAAGGAGTTGCTCCAAGTATTTATCGATCACCGTATCGAAGTAGTGCGCCGCCGTTCCGAATTTCGTAAAGCCAAGGCTCAGGACCGTTTATCCCTAGTTGATGGATTGCTCAAGGCAATCATCGATATCGATAAGGTCATCAAAATTATTCGCGGAAGCGATGACGCACCTGCTGCAAAAGAGAAGTTGATCAAGGATTTCAAACTCAATGACGAGCAGGCGACTTACATCTTAGATATGCCCCTTCGCCGTTTGACGAAGATGAGCAAGCTCGAGCTTGAGACCGAATCAAAGGAGCTCAAAGCCATTATCGATGCGCTCACCACACTTCTCAAGAATGAAGAAGCGATACGCAAGCAAGTTTCTGACGAACTCACAGTTGTAGGTAAATCTTTTGCAGTTCCTCGCCGCACGCGCATTGGTAAGGAATAGTTACTTAGGAAGAAGTACTGCAGTGCCTTTCTCGTGAGATAGAAATTCGAGAGTGTGGCTAGGAAGTGCTTTCGCAAACTCATTCGCCAAATCTCGCTCTCCATCACGACCTGCATCATCAATCACAATAATTGCTGTTGGGCTCAATTTTGCTAAACACTCTGTGAGAGCCGGATGGCGTGCCTTCGGATTCTTAGAACCTGGAGGGCCATCAATAAAGAGAATATCAATCGATGAAATATCGTCTAACTGCGCCGTGTCATACCAATCAACACCAGATGCATGAGGTTTAAGTGGGGCGACTCGAAGGTCTACATTTTTAATGTCGTGAGATGCCAATAGAGCAGAGGTCTTCCCCGCGAATTCTGCGGAATGATCAATGGTAAAAACAGTGGCATCAGGAGCTGACTTTGCAAGAACAAGTGTCGACATACCAGATCCCAAATCCAAAATCTTTTTTGGAGAGGTTCTCCGTGCATGATCAAGAAGTGTGAGTAATACATCTGGGGATGCAGCCCAGCTTCGAGTCGATGGAATAGGTGAAGTGAGATCCAGCAATTTTATGAGCTGGGCATAGAACTCACTCTGACGATAGTTCTGCCAATTTGCATCGCTCTGCGCCTTTGCAATGCGACGTACATCTCTATCCGGTGCAGCCAATTTGATGAGTTTCTCATTAATACGACGCAATATCCGAACTTGATAGATCGCAACGGCAAGAATCGATAGCGAAATCAGAATTACGAGAAAATTCATGGTTGTGATTCTAGGGTGATTACTAGTTAAGAGGAATACTGTGGGAAGATACGCCAAATGATTGCTACATCTGCTCTTGAACTCCGCGCCGGCGCGCGCCTTTTAGTCTCTGGGGTCAATGTACGAATCAATCATGGCGACCGAATTGGGTTTGTAGGTCGCAATGGCGCTGGCAAATCAACACTTGCCAAGGTATTAGCCGGTGAAAATCTTCCTGCAGGTGGTGGCGTTCAGCGCACTGGAAAAATTGGCTATCTCCCCCAAGACCCACGTACGGGCGAGGATCAAGGAACAGCGCTCGATCGAATCTTGTCTGCGCGCGATCTTGATCAAATTGCAGCTCGCATGACACAGGTAGAGCAAGAGATGGCAACGACTGAAGGCGCTGAACTCGAAAAAGCTCTGGATCGATACACGCGCGTTGATGCCGAATTTACAGCCGCCGGTGGATATGCAGCAACATCTGAAGCCGAAGCGATTGCAACATCCCTTGGAGTATCGGAATCAGTTTTCAACAACCAGCTTGAGACACTTTCAGGTGGTCAACGACGTCGTATCGAGCTTGCGCGCATCCTCTTTTCTGGTGCTGAAACACTTCTGCTCGATGAGCCAACAAACCACTTAGATGCTGACTCGATTATCTGGCTTCGCAACTACCTCATCAACTACTCAGGTGGATTGGTCATAATCTCTCACGATGTAAACCTCATCGAAACTGTGGTTAATAAGGTTTTCTACATTGATGGAAATCGAAATGTCATCGATGTATATAACATGGGATGGAAGCAATATCTTTTGCAACGCGAACAAGATGAGCACCGCCGCAAGAAAGAGCGCGCTAACGCTGAAAAGAAAGCTGAAATTTTGCAGAAGCAGGGCGAGAAGATGCGCGCTAAGGCTTCTAAAGCAACAGCCGCTCAAGGAATGTTACGTCGCGCAGAAAAACTTCGTTCATCTCTTGAAGATGTCCGAGTAAGCGACAAAGTTGCAAAGCTTCGCTTTCCTACCCCTGCTCCGTGTGGCAAGACTCCCCTTTCAGGTGAAGAGCTCTCTAAGAACTATGGATCTCTTGAAATCTTTACCGACGTTTCTTGCGTGATTGATAAAGGATCTCGCGTTGTTATTTTGGGCCTTAACGGTGCAGGAAAGACCACGCTACTTAAAATTCTCGCCAATCAGCTCGAATCTGACACTGGAAAAGTTGAACATGGCCATGGATTAAAGCTTGGTTACTACGCGCAGGAACATGAAATGCTCGACTTCGAACGCACGATTCTTGAAAATATGATGTCTTCTAAAGATGATTTACGTGAGCCAGAAGCTCGCAATGTCTTGGGATCATTCCTTTTTGTCGGCGATGATGTTCATAAGCCAGTCAAAGTTCTCTCTGGTGGTGAAAGAACTCGTTTAGCACTTGCAACGCTTGTGGTATCTGCAGCAAACGTTCTGCTTCTCGACGAGCCTACGAACAACTTAGACCCAGCATCTCGTGAAGAGATCCTTGGAGCGCTCGGTGAATATCAAGGCGCAGTCATCATGGTCTCTCACGATGAAGGCGCAGTGCAGGCGCTAAAGCCTGAGCGAGTAATTTTGCTACCTGATGGCGATGAAGATATCTGGAAAGACGAATACTTCGATCTTGTTTCAATCGACTAAGAAGAGCTAATTAAGCGTCAATCTGCTCGCGATCGATTTCAGCAGTTGCGATAAATTCCTTACGTGGAGCCACATCTGAGCCCATCAAAAGCTCAAACATCTTCTCGGCTGCCTCGCCATCTGGAACTGTAATGCGGCGGAGCGTACGTGCATCTGGATCCATAGTGGTTTCGCGGAGCTGATCTGCATCCATCTCGCCAAGACCCTTGTAGCGCTGAATAGGTTCTTTCCAACGCTTTCCGTGCTTCTTCAAATCTGCAGTAATTCTTTTCATCTCATCATCAGAGTATGTGTAGATGTATTCGCCTTTTTTACCGCCAGCGCCCATTGTTTCAATGCGATGGAGCGGAGGAATAGCTGCAAATACACGGCCAGCATCGAGCATCGGACGCATGTAGCGATACATCAGAGTAAGTAATAGGCAGCGGATATGTGCGCCGTCAACGTCTGCGTCAGACATCAAAATAATGCGACCATAACGCGCTTCATCGATTTCAAAAGATTTACCAGAACCAGCACCAATTACTTGAATGATAGATCCACATTCTTTGTCATCGAGCATCTGTGACAGAGAGGCTTTTTGAACATTCAAAATCTTTCCACGGATTGGCAAAATTGCCTGGAATTCTGAATTGCGAGCAGCCTTGGTCGTGCCCAGTGCAGAGTCTCCTTCAACGATAAAGAGCTCTGTGCGAGTAACATCTTCAGAACGACAATCAGAGAGCTTTGTTGGAAGCGACGAAGATTCAAGAGCATTCTTTCGACGTTGCAAATCCTTATGTGCGCGTGCGCTAATGCGGGTACGTGAAGCGCCAGCAATTTTTTCCATGATCAACTTACCGTTGGCCTTATCGATTCGGCGAGTTGTAGAGAAGAATTCTTTCAACTTATCGGCAACGACAGTAGATACGATTTTTGTTGCAGCAGCTGTTCCCAAAACTTCTTTGGTCTGACCTTCGAATTGTGGCTCTGACATTCGGACTGTGACAACGGCTGTAAGGCCTTCCATCACGTCATCTTTAATGACATCGGCTTCGTTCTTCTTCAAGATTCCAGCAGAGCGCATCGCTTCATTAAATGCCTTAGTAATCGCGCGCTCAAAGCCAAGTACGTGTGATCCACCTTTAGGAGTTGCAATAATGTTCACGAATGAGCGCATCGTGGTGTCAAAGCCGGTGCCCCACTTCATCGCGATATCGACTTCCATATCTCGCTCGACATCGGTAGAGACCATATGTCCCTTATCGTCGAGAACTGGCACTGTCTCTTGATAATGGCCGGTGCCATAGATTCGAATAACTTCACCGACGGGTGCATCTGGCTGCAAGAAATCGCAGTACTCGGAGATGCCACCCTTGTGGAAGAAAGCTTGTGTGGTCTTCTCTTTCTTGCGGTTATCGTTAACCGTAATTGATAAACCTGGAACTAAGAATGAAGTTTGGCGCGCACGTGCATAGATATCTTCAAGATCTAGCTCGGCATCCTTAAGGAAAATCTGTCGGTCAGACCACCACTTCGTACGTGTGCCAGTTACCTTTGCGGAAATCTTTCCGATTGTTCGAAGTCCTGATTGTGGTGTGAATTCGGCCTTTGGTCCGTCGCCATCAAATACACCTGCGACTCCGCGCTTAAATGACATCCAATAAATTTTGCCGTTTCGATCTACCTCAACATCAAGACGTTCTGCGAGAGCATTTACTACTGATGCACCCACACCATGGAGTCCACCGGATGCAGCATATGAACCGCCACCAAATTTTCCACCAGCGTGAAGTTTTGTCATCACCACTTCAACACCTGTCAGACCAGTTTTTGGTTCCTTGTCGACAGGAATTCCGCGACCATCATCATGAACTTCTACAGAACCATCTGCTTCAAGATTAATCTCGATTTTTTTACAGTGGCTAGCAAGTGCTTCGTCTACGGAGTTATCAATAATTTCCCAGAGGCAGTGCTGCAAGCCCCGTGAATCAGTGGAGCCGATATACATACCTGGGCGCTTACGAACGGCATCAAGACCTTCGAGGACGGCGAGGTCCTTGGCGGTGTAGCTATCTTTAGAATCCACCACTGCATCGAAGTTCAACTCATCATCTGCCACGGTGGCAAAGGTTATCTAGCGAATCGTTCGCAACTCAGTAAGCGCGCCGACAAGTCTCATATATTGATTGGCGAAGGTGAGATATCTCTAAATATCGATAAATATGCGCTCAGACGGATAAAAATTTACATTCTTGCAATCTATTTGCCGAGCGGGGAATAAAGAGAACTGGCATGATGTTCCATAGATGTACAGAACTTCCCACCT
>CAFAZZ010000024.1_pt1 | contig 11257 bp, 8 predicted proteins | sample 7267931 | NCBI WGS metagenome assembly CAFAZZ01 (sample SAMEA6814014, study PRJEB35770) | uncultured Actinomycetes bacterium | biome: Freshwater; feature: Freshwater reservoir; material: water | place: Czech Republic | collected 2016-04-20 | depth 30m m | reverse complement strand
GTATGGGACGGTAATGAGGTGTGGCTATTGGTAGCTGGCGGAGCAACATTCGCCGCATTCCCTGAATGGTATGCAACCCTCTTTAGCGGTTTTTATCTACCGCTTTTCCTTATTCTGGTCTCACTGATTGTTCGTGGGGTAGCTTTCGAATATCGAAGCAAGTATGGAAAAGCACAATGGCGCCAGCGATGGGACATTGCAATCCTTATTAGTAGCGTTATACCTGCACTGCTGTGGGGCGTTGCTTTTGCAAATATTGTTCGCGGAGTTCCAATTGAAAAATCTGCAGCTGGAAATCTCGAATACACGGGAGGATTCTTCAACCTACTAAATCCGTATGCGCTACTTGGCGGGGTCGTCACTCTCACTGTATTTCTCACCCACGGTGCAATATTTCTATCCCTTAAGACTGCAGGAGGCATCCGAGAGAAAGCGCGTTCATTAGCAATCAAACTTGGATTAGTTGCTGCTGTGGCAGCGGTGGCCTTCTTGGTCTGGACAAATCTCATGCTCCCTAAACTCAATGCAATTGTCCTCACCCTTTCTATAGTTGTGGCACTTGCCTGGGTAGCAGGGTTAGCCGCTACTCTAAAAGTTCGCGAAGGTTGGGCATTTATTTTCTCGGCAGTCGCAATCGCAACATTTGTGGCAGATCTCTTCTATGCCCTATATCCAAGAGTTATGCCTAGTTCCCTTGGGGCTCAATTTGATTTGACGATTACAAATGCTTCAAGCACGCAGTACACGCTGAAAGTTATGACAGTAGTCGCCGTCATCATGACTCCGCTGGTACTTCTCTATCAGGGGTGGACTTATTGGGTCTTCAGAAAGCGCGTAAGTGCAAGCCAAATTCTTCATCCAGAACGTGGCGCGCTAGATTCAGCAACACATATCCTGCATCAGTGAAATCTAAAGATCTGCGGCTACTGCTATCTCGAAGCAGTAGCCGCAAACTTTTTATCACCGCCGCAATTGGCTCTCTCGTTTCAGCAGCGTTAGTTATCCTCAATGCACTTTTGCTTGGCGCAGTGATAGTCGGAATCATTTACAAGCATCCGAGCACTTCGCAATGGATAGTCCTCCTTGCCGCCCTATGGATTATTCGATCGGTGTTTACGCCTTTTTTTGAATCTTGGTGCAGCACAAAGGCGGCAACGATAAAATCTGAAATACGGTGTGAAGTATCGTCACTTCTTGGCACCGTTGAACCCGTTTCATCTTCTGAACTTGCCTCATTGTTGGTCAAAGGGGCTAATTCTCTGGATGTATATCTTGGTCGATTCATTCCCCAACTATTCGCAGCGTTAGTAGTTCCCTTAACTGTAATTATTACGGTCTTCTTCCTTGATCCACTCTCAGCGCTCATTGCAATACTTACACTTCCGCTCATTCCATTCTTTGGCGCTCTGATTGGTCGCTACACAAGCGATTCTGTAAGCAAGAAATGGAAATCGCTGAGCGCGCTTTCTAGGTATTTTGAAGATTCGCTTCAAGGATTTATTACCTTGCGAATTTTTGGGCGCAATAAATCACAGGGAGAACGTATTCAGAATATGGGTGATCGATATACCCAAGAAACAATGAGTGTTCTTAGGATTTCATTCCTGTCGGCATTCGTATTAGAACTAGCAGCCACGATTTCAGTAGCTCTGATAGCGGTCTCCATAGGCTTGAGGTTGGTAGATGGGAAAATCTCATTTTTACACGGCCTCACTGTTCTCATTCTTGCCCCTGAAATCTATTTCCCACTTCGCAATGCCGCCTCACTCTTTCACGCTTCTGCGGATGGGACAGAGGTGCTCGAACAACTTCGCGTTGTCTCCGAGACTGCACTGGTGCAAGTTCCTCAAGTACATAGAGATTTTGCCTCCTGTAAAGAGATTACATGGCGCAACTGGAAGCTAGCGATTCCGGATGCACCAGAATCGAGAATTCCTGAATCGACGATTCACCGCGGAGAAGTGATCTTTATCGTGGGGGAATCTGGAATTGGAAAGAGCTCTTTTGCGAACAATCTTCTTGGTCTCCACTTCGATAGCGAAATTCTGATCGATGGCGTAGCACTCACTCCTGAAACGGTGGTTTCGTATCAAAAGTCGATTGCATGGGTACCTCAACTACCTCAGCTAGCTTCGGGCACAATCCGAGAACAATTCGCTCTCATGAATAATTCTGCAGGCTTAGTGCTCTTTAGCGACGAAGCGATAATCCAATCACTGCAGCTTCTCTCACTTCCATTAGAAGAACTTCCACAAGGTCTCGATACTCAGCTTGGAGGAAGTGATGAGAAGAGTGCGCAAATGTCTGGGGGTCAAATTCGCAAGATTGCTGTTGCACGTGCACTTATACGCAAGCCCATACTTATTGTTGCAGATGAACCTACGGCGGATTTAGATCGGCATAGCGCTACCGCAATTATGACTGCGTTGCGTGCTGCAGCTGAAAATGGCGCCGCATTAGTTTGTATTTCTCATGATGAAGACTTGCAAAAGAGTTCTGACCGGGTAATCGCAGTTGAACGTGTGAAATCATGAGATCGCAGCGAACAAGAATGGCCGTGGCGACAGCACTCGGTGCAGCTGCACTCATGGGGGGTATTGGGCTCACCGTTTCAAGCGCTTGGTTAATAACAATGGCTGCGCAACATCCTCCAATCCTCGTTCTCGGAGTTTCGATTGTGATGGTTCGGTTCTTTGGAATTTCTAGATCTGCCGCACGTTATGCTGAAAGAATAGTCAGCCACGAGACCGTTTTTAGGCGACTCACTTCTCTTCGTGTAAATCTCTATCAAAAACTTGCAGCACGCGTTAATCAGTTAACGCACGATCTCAACTCAGGCAACTTCGTCAAGGCCATTGTTGACGATGTCGAAAGAGCGCAGGAATATCAGTTGCGCGTAGTTCTTCCTCGCTATGCGGCCTTTGTATCTATTGGTTTCGGCATCATTGTGTCCCTGTGGATATTTCCTCTCACTCTTATCTTTATCCTCCCTGGTTCCTTAATTTTGCTTCTCTTCATCCCGAAAATCATCTCTAGCCGCTGTTCTGTAATCTCTTATGAGATTGAAGAGGCGGAGAATCAGTACGCGCATCAACTCTCGAATGCCACATATGGAATTACCGAAGCAGTCCTATTTGGATATCAAGATCTAGTTCTAGGAAATTTACATAATTTAGAGGCAAAAATTTTAGAACTTGAGAAAAGGCTTTTGAGACTGATTCTTAAACTGCAAGCGCTCTCGGTCTTCGTTTTCGGTCTTGTCATTGTTGCATCAGCAGAACTGATGTATGAACAATCTAGAGTCTCTGCAATCCCTTCCGTAAAAATTGCAATGGCCATATTTCTTCCTCTGGTGATTTTTGAAGGAATCACTATTTGGTATCCAAATCTATTCATTTCAGGGAAATTGCTTCGAGCTCAGATTTCGGTTGACGAATTCCTCGCTGCTTCTGATGATCAGACTCCGTTTGCGAAACTTTCTCCATCTGCGCATGAGGTTGAATTGAAGGGCGTTCGCGTAGCGTGGAATGAGCACTTTATGGCTCCAGTAAGTTGCACAGTTAAGCCAGGTGAAATCCTTGTCATTCGGGGCAAGAGCGGGTCAGGTAAATCAACTCTTGCCATGGGAATCTTGGGCCTTTTGCCGTACGCAGGTGAAATGACAATTGGTGGCATTGAAGTTCGCGATATCTCGGATATCCACCACCTGATTTCTGGTTCTTTGCAGCGAGGGCATATTTTCAACACATCATTACGAGAAAATCTGAAAATTGGAAAACCAGATGCAAGCGATGCCGAGTTACAGAGGATGTGTGACCTTCTCGAACTCAATGCAATAGATCTTGATTCTGTGCTTGGCGAACTTGGCCGACCTATTTCAGGAGGGGAAGCCAAGCGAGTTGGGGTAGCCCGCGCCCTGCTTTCGAATGCACCCATTGTTTTATTGGATGAACCAACGGAGCACCTTGATGCAGGTCTTGGCGCACGGATTGAAGAGCGAATAGCTCGTGAATGCATAGGGAGGACTTTGATTGTCATCACTCACTCTGGATGGCTCAAATCCGATAGAACGGTAGATATCGCGAGAGAATAGATATATGGCCTCTCTCGACTCCAAACTTGTAGGAGTTCTTGGCGACCGCACTGCAAAGGTTCTTAAGGATGTTTTCGGCTATTCGACCATTGGAGATCTACTCCACCATTATCCGCGCAGATATCTAGTACGTGGGGAGCTTTCTGATATCGCCGAACTTCACGAAGGAGATGAAATAACAATCTTGGCTGAAATCTTCAGCGCTTCCAGCCGGCGCCTGCAGGGCAGAAAAGGAAATATTCTTGAAGTTATCGTGACTGACGGATCTGCCAAAATGTCATTAACTTTCTTTAATCAAGCATGGCGAGAAAAAGAGCTGAAAGTTGGCAAGCAAGGACTCTTCGCAGGCAAAGTAGGAGTCTTTAATGGCAAGCGTCAACTGGCTCATCCTGATTATGAATTGATTGCTGATGGAAATGATGTCGACTCAGCTGTTGAAAGCTTTGCGGGAAAATATCTTCCGATGTATCCAGCAAGTGCCAAGCTGCCTTCATGGAAAGTTTCTCAGTGCATTGAACTGGCTATCGGCGCACTCGATGAAGTTCCCGACTATCTTCCTGATTCAATTCGCGAGAAGTATGGATATCCAACTCTGCACCAGGCCCTTGTTCAGCTTCATAACCCGATTGATCTCGACACTGCCGAGAAATCTCGTGAGCGCCTCACCTTTGATGAGGCCTTCTTGCTTCAACTTTTATTGTTAACCCGAAGAATTGAGCTAAAAAACCTTCATGCCGTGGCACGTCCTGCCATCACGGGAGGACTTCTCGATGCTCTCGATGCGCAACTCCCATTTGAACTTACAGCCGGCCAGCGATTAGTCGCTGAGGAAATCGATAACGATTTAGCACAGCCACATCCAATGCATCGTCTTCTGCAGGGAGAAGTCGGTTCAGGTAAAACCGTTGTTGCACTTCGTGCCATGCTCACAGTTATTGATAATGGTGGTCAGGCTGCCTTGTTAGCTCCCACTGAAGTACTTGCAGCCCAACATCTGCGCACAATTGAAAAGCTCCTGGGTTCTCTTGGACATGGCGGAATGCTCGGCTCTAATGAGAAATCAACACAGGTCACTTTAATTACCGGATCACAAAGCGCTGCCGCAAGAAAGGAAGCCCTCGCTTTAGCAGCATCCGGAGAAGCGGGAATTGTGATCGGCACCCACGCTCTTTTGAGTGAAAGCGTTGCATTTAAGGATTTAGGACTCATTGTGGTCGATGAGCAGCATCGGTTTGGTGTTGAGCAGCGAGATGCACTCAAGACCAAGGCAAACAATCCTCCGCACCTACTTGTGATGACTGCAACGCCGATTCCGCGCACTGTTGCAATGACCGTCTTCGGAGATCTTGATATTTCAACGTTGCGAGAGCTTCCACTGGGTCGACAACCAATTACAACGCATGTTATTCCCGCATCAGAGAAACCTGGATTTCTTGAACGAGCATGGGAGAGAATTAAGGAAGAAGTTGGTCAAGGACATCAGGCATACATTGTTGCTCCACGAATTTCCGCCGGAACTTCTGAGGATGCAGATATAGATTTTTTAATGGGTGAAACCACACATGAAATTGCATCAGTTGATGAGCTTGGTCCATTGCTCAGCGGGGGAGCGCTGAAAGGATTGAAGGTCGCTCCCTTACATGGTCGCCAAAGCGCCGAACTCAAAGAATCGACGATGCGCGCCTTTGCTAATAAAGAAGTTGATGTACTGGTCTCAACGACCGTCATTGAAGTTGGCGTGGATGTTCCCAATGCGACAGTGATGGTGATCATGGATGCAGACCGATTTGGTGTTTCGCAACTACACCAATTACGTGGGCGTGTAGGTCGCGGAACATCGCCTGGGCTCTGCCTTTTGGTAACGCATGCCGATCCTGAAACTTCCTCTCGTGAACGCCTGGATGCAGTGGCTGCCACACTGGATGGCTTTGAACTTTCTCGCATCGATTTAGAACAACGTCGAGAAGGTGATGTGCTCGGATCAAGTCAGTCAGGAACACGTTCTCATCTGCGTTTGTTGCGAGTCCTGCGTGATGAATCCATGATTGAACGTGCCCGTGAAGATGCATCTACACTTCTCGAATCAGGGTTAGAGGGCTTTCCGCTTTTGGCTGCTGAACTTGCGCAGCTTCAAGCTGATGCAACGGCAGAATTTATAGATAAGGCGTAATCAGAAATGCGAATCATTGCAGGACTTGCAAAAGGTAGATCAATAGATGCTGTCGCTACGGCCACACGACCAACGTCAGACCGTGCTCGAGAGGCGCTCTTCTCAACCCTTGCTTCGGAATTCGGTGAATTCGATGGCTTGCATGTCCTCGATCTGTATTCCGGAACAGGTGCGATAGCTCTTGAAGCGCTATCTCGTGGAGCAGCAATTGTTCATGCAGTCGAAAAAGATGAATCAGCGTTAAAGGCAATTACAAAGAATCATGAACATCTTTCTACTGCGGGCTGCCCTGGAATATTTCATGCATACTCCATGAGCGTTCATCGTTTCTTGCAAGATAAACCGGCCCAGAGATACCACTTTATTTATATTGATCCACCTTATGATGTCGAAGATCTCGATGTGATTGAGACACTCATCCAATTGCGAGATGGTGGTTACCTAGACCCGCAGGCGCTTGTTGCAGTCGAGAGAAATAGTCGAGTGAAAGAGATTTCGTGGCCTGAAGGGTATGAAGAAATCCGTCAGAAAAATTACGGTCAAGCAACTATTTTTTACGGTGCGCCCACGCTTACATCAGAGGAAAATGGATAACCTCCCCAATCATTGCTAGCGTTTGCTCCATGAAGCGTGCTGTGTGCCCAGGATCCTTTGATCCCATCACTTTCGGACACCTCGATATTATCGAGCGTGCAAGTGGTCAATTTGATGAGGTAATTGTCGCTGTCTTTGTTAATCGAAAGAAAGATGGCCTATTCACGGTCGAAGAGCGCATGCAGATGATCAGTGAAAATGTGAAGAAGTTTAAGAACGTGCGCGTTGATTCTGGAAGCGGTTTACTCGTCGAATACTGCAAGAAGAACGGTGTGCAAGCGATTGTCAAAGGCTTACGTGCTGTAACGGACTTCGATTACGAACTTCAAATGGCTCAAGTCCATATCCAGGCATCAGGAGTAGAGACCATGTTTATGGCTACATCTCCAACTCATTCTTTTCTTTCATCATCAATTGTTAAGGAATTGTCACACTACGGAGGAGATGTATCTTCAATGGTGCCTGAAAATGTCAATGCAGCTCTCAAAGCTCGAGCAGGGGTAGAAAAATGACAATGGATTCAATAGAGAAACTCAATACAGCAATCGCTATCGTTGAGGAAGCGCGTGGGGTTCCACTTTCGGCATCGTGCGTTGTGCACCGTGGCGAAATGCTCGAGATTCTAGAAGGAGCTCGTGACATCCTTCCGACAGATCTTGATGGTGCTCAATCAATTATTAATGACCGTGATCGGATTATTGAAGAAGGTCGGACAAGTGCTGAATCCATGATTGCCTCGGCCCGCGAAGATGTCGCTCGCATGGTCGAACAAACTTCAATTGTGCAATCTGCTCGTGATGAGGCACAAAGAATTTTGGATGAGGCTCGAGAATTAGCCGAAGAAGAGCGACGTGAAGTTGAGGCATATATCGACGGTCGCCTTGCAACTCTTGAAGTAATTCTCAACAAAACCATGGATGCGGTTGCTCGTGGACGTGAAAGACTTGAAGGCGCTGATGATAAGGACATCCTTTCTCAGCTCAACCCTGATGACTAGATCAATAAATCCTTTTCTAGTAAATACTCGCGAACTGCCGCGACGTGCAGGGGAGATGAAGGAGTATGAACTCGATATCCCTGCTCCAGCACGAATCGGTGTGCCTCTGATCGCTGTCCCAGAAGGCGACATCATTGAAGCCGATCTACGTCTTGAATCTGTCACAGAAGGCGTACTAGTGAGCGCAGAAATATATGCAGTAGCTATTGGTGAATGCATTCGCTGCCTAGACGAGGTAGAGGTTGTCGTTGATCGAAAGATTCAGGAGCTTTATCGCTACGAACCAACAAACGAAAAGGGTCGTAAGAAGAAGCGGGATGAGGAAGATATAGATCTTGATATCGATGAAGAACTTCAGATGGAGGGCGACCTGCTCAATCTCGAAATTCCAGTCATAGATGCAATCATTCTGACTCTGCCGGTAAATCCGCTCTGTTCTGAAGAGTGTTTAGGTCTCTGCCCTGACTGCGGAGAGAAGTGGGAGACACTTCCGGAGGACCACGCTCACGAGGTCACAGATGCTCGCTGGTCAGGCCTCGAAAAGCTCGATTTTGGCAATCCCGAGAAATAAGCGATACTTACCCCTTAGATTTCATCAAGATAAAGGACGATTACCGTGCCAGTACCAAAGCGAAAAATGTCTCGTTCAAAGACACGTTCACGTCGAAGCATGTGGAAGACAACTGCAGCGGCTCTCTCGACATGCCCTCAGTGCCAACAGCCAAAGCTCAATCACGTTGCATGCCCAACCTGCGGAACATATAACCGCCGCCAGGTCCTAGAGGTCTGATCTGTATTCAAAACTTCTTGAGCAACTCGGAATAAATCTCTCTTCCGAAGTGCTGGAGTTGGCATTTACCCACCGCTCTTTTGCATACGAGACCGGACTTACTGCAACAAATGAACGCCTTGAATTTTTGGGTGATTCAGTCCTCGGGTTAATTGTTACCGAGGAGCTTTACCTAAAATATCCAGATCTTGATGAGAGCCGTTTATCTCCACTGCGCTCAGGAATCGTCAATATGCGTGCGCTCGCAGATATTGCGCGCACACTTGAGCTTGGAAAATATATTCGCCTAGGCAAAGGTGAAGAAGTAACAAATGGGCGAGATAAGAACTCTCTCCTTGCCGATGCCCTAGAAGCGCTATTTGGCGCTATCTATCTTGAATGCGGTTTTGAAACTACTACACGAGTTGTCAATGCACTCATAAAAGAGACCCTCGATTCTGCAATGGCAAAGGGAGCCGGTCTTGATGGAAAGACAGCGCTCCAAGAGTTGGTTGCATCGATGAGTAAGGGATCTCCTGAATATCTAGTGACGGAAACAGGGCCAGATCACGACAAGAGTTTTACAGCAGTAGCTATGGTTGCCGGAGAATCGATTGCTGAAGGCCATGGAAAAAGTAAGCGAGAAGCCGAACAATCTGCAGCGCGTACTGCATTTGAAATACTTTCCACGCAACAGCAGTAAACCCTCAAGTTCAACTTGAACTGAGTCGCTTTTATACCAATGGCACGCACAAGGGTAGGTTTACCGCGTGTATTTGAAGAGTCTGACCCTCAAAGGATTTAAGTCCTTCGCCTCGGCGACCACACTCAGACTCGAACCCGGAATCACCTGCGTAGTCGGACCCAACGGATCGGGTAAATCAAATGTAGTTGATGCACTTACTTGGGTAATGGGCGAGCAAGGTGCGAAATCTTTGCGCGGCGGGAAGATGGAAGATGTCATCTTCGCCGGAACTTCCGGGCGCGCACCACTTGGTCGTGCAGAAGTTGCCGTAACTATTGATAACACAGATGGCGCACTTCCCATTGACTATACCGAAGTAACTATTTCACGCATTCTCTTCCGTAACGGGCAGAGCGAGTATCAAATCAATGGTGAAGCCTCTCGACTACTAGACATTCAAGAACTCTTGAGCGATTCGGGTATCGGACGCGAGATGCACGTCATCGTTGGTCAGGGTCAATTAGATGCGATTTTGATGGCAACGCCAGAAGAACGTAGAGGCTTTATCGAAGAGGCTGCTGGAGTTCTCAAACATCGCAAGCGTAAAGAGAAAGCAATTCGCAAGCTGGATTCAATGCAAGCGAACTTAGCTCGCGTCAACGACTTGACTGTCGAACTTCGAAGACAACTTCGCCCACTTGGCAAGCAAGCAGAAGTCGCAAAGAAGGCAGCAACGATTCAGGCAGATCTTCGTGATGCTAAATTGCGACTTCTCGCAGATGATTACATTTCGCTTTCCAAGACTCTCGATGCAGAAGTTGCCGACGAGAATGCCCTTCGCGAGCGTCGCGCAGAAGTTGAAACTGAACTAGATAAATTCCGCCGACGCGAAGAGGAACTCGACGCTCAGTCAGCCTTTGAAAGCCCATTGCTTGTTAAAGCTCAAGAGAATTTCTACTCACTCAATGCACTTCGCGAAAAGTTCCGCGGAACTCAGTCGCTCGCACAAGAACGTTCTCGATTCCTTGCCGAAGAAGCAGAAGAAGCCCGCAGCGCTGGGCGCGATCCCGAAGCTCTGGAGCAAGAAGCAATTACCTTACGTGCTGAAGAGTCAGAACTACGCGATCAAGTTATTGCAGCTCAAAGTGCGCTAGCCACCGCAACGTCAAACTTGGCAATCGCCGAAGCTGCACTCAAATCTGAAGAAGACACCATTGCAGCAGCGATGCGCGCAATTGCAGATCAGCGCGAAGGCACTGCACGCCAAGAAGGTCATATCAAATCTTTGGCAGCACGCCTTGAAGCCATCACCGAAGAGATTTCGCGCTTGCAGGCAGCACGCACTGAAGCACAATCGCGTGTGGATTTAGCAAAGGGTGATTATGCAAAGTACGAACTTGAGATTGGCAATGCCGATGCGGGCGAGCAAGGACTAGATTCGCAATTCCAAAGCGCCAAGCAATCCCTTGATTCTGCAAAGAAAATACATTTAGAACTTGTTGAATCCGAACGCGCCGTAGATCGAGAGAGAAATTCGACAGAATCAAAACTCGATGCAATGCGATTGACTTCCGCATCCAGAGATGGAGCCTCGGCTCTCATTCGGGACTCCCATGGTCTTCAAATTCTTGGCAGTATTGCTTCGCTCATTCAGATTGATTCTGGATGGGAGGCAGCAACGGCTGCTGCACTTGGATCACTCGCCGATGCAGTTGTTGTGAAAGACCTTTCTTCGGCAGTAAATGCGCTGACTACTTTGCGCAGCGAAAATCTTGGTCAAGCAGATGTGCTTGTTCACGAACCTGGAAATCGAGCAGGAAATCAGACTCCTTCAGGTTTGACCTCACTCCTGAGCTATGTTCGTTCGCCCCAGATTACAGAGCTTCTTGAATCACTTTTAGGCGCAACCGTAGTTGCAGATAACGCCCGCTCTGCCGAAGCGATCCTTC
>CAFAZZ010000023.1_pt1 | contig 11359 bp, 8 predicted proteins | sample 7267931 | NCBI WGS metagenome assembly CAFAZZ01 (sample SAMEA6814014, study PRJEB35770) | uncultured Actinomycetes bacterium | biome: Freshwater; feature: Freshwater reservoir; material: water | place: Czech Republic | collected 2016-04-20 | depth 30m m | reverse complement strand
TGGCGTGACCGTGGGTTTGGTTGTCTTTCCAGGATTTAATATAGATGGCTTTGGTTTAGTTGCAGGAGAAATCCGTGGCAATTTCGTCGGAGGTTTTCCACTTGGAAATAGCTCCAACCCCGGAACTAGTTTATTTCCATTTACTCCAAAAATCGTTGAATATATCTTGCGAACTCCAACTGCAGAAGTAGTTGAACCATAACCACCTTGGCTCACCATCATGACAATCGCATACTTCGGCTTGGTTGATGGAGCAAAGGATGCATACCAAGAAGTGTCATCCTTCACGCCACCATTTGAATTTGTACCAAATACTTGAGCCGATCCTGTCTTACCTGAAGTCGCAATCGGAAAACCTGCAAATATTCCAGCTGAAGTTCCAGACACTGTTACTTCATGGAGTGCATCGTGTAGAAAAGCAATCGTAGTTTTATCTACTTCGATATCACCCAATTTCTCAGGTGCGAATTTTCGGATCACTTTCCCATCAGTACTGATGATTGCCTTAGCGATAGTTGGCTTCCAAATGGTTCCACCATTTGCGATTGCTGCATACATTTGAGCAAGCTTTATCGGAGTAATAACGGTATCGCCCTGGCCAATCGAGAAGTTCACAGCGTCGCCAGCACGAATCTTGTCGCCATCGAGGCAGTTCTCATGCGCTAACAAGAGAAGGAAAGGGGTTTGCGCAGATTTTGCAGCGCGCTCTTTGTAATTGCAGTAGAAATCTTTATTCTGTGCGTACCAAGATTTACGCCATTCGCGATTTGCAAGACGCCCGGTTGATTCAGAGGGTAAATCGACTCCCGTCTTCTTATCCAGCTGGAACTTCGCTGCAGCATTAAAGAAGTAATCATTCGGGTTCGATTTCGGCCTTAATCCACCATCGCGGAGCCATTCATCATAAGCAATCCTGTACCAGACGGTGTCACACGAAACCGCTATTGCGCGCTTTAAAGTCAGAGTTCCTTGTGACTTGCTGCGGAAATTTTGGAAAGCGCGAGTTCCGACTTTAACTTCTGCTGGGCATGCATACGTTGCATTGAGGTTATAGCCAGCATTCTTTGCAGCAATAACGGAGACAGCCTTGAAAGTTGAACCTGGTGCATACAGCCCTTGAAGAGCTCGATTCAAGGCAGGGACGCCAGTTTTTTCACTATATAAATCACTAGCCTGTTGTACCGTCAATCCCTTTTCAAATGCATTGGGATCAAATGTTGGGTACGAGGAAAGAGCTAAAACTTGTCCGTTTGAAACATCGAGTACTACTGCCGATCCACCATCTGCTCGATATCCCGATGCTCTCGCACGTTTGACTGCATCTGCGAGTGCTAAATCTGTAGCAGCCTGAATGCGTGCATCAAGACTTGTCACTAAGTGATTTCCTGCAACCGGTTTTGTATTTTGACGAACAGTTGTGACAGCTTCTTTGCGGTCAACGATAAAAGTCTTGATTCCAGGAATTCCGCGCAAATAGCTGTCATACATTGCCTCTAGGCCTGTCTTTCCAATCATCTCTGATCTGAAATACGTGCGGCCATTTGCTCCTGATAGATCTTCTTCGGTCAGCGGACCTACGTAACCAAGTACATGTCCCCCGTTAAGTCCAAGTACTTCCGGGTAACTGCGAATCGCAATTGGTGTTGCAGAAATCCCTGGAAAACGATCTGATCTCTCAACAATTTGAAGCGCAAGCTGGGGGTCTGACTCTTTAGTAATGGGAATCGGCTGGAAACGTGAACCTGTCCAGCATCCAGCCTTTTCTCCCTTGGGAAGTTCTCCACAGAGTCGAGTGCGCTGCCAGACATCTTCGTAATTAAGGCCAAGTAACTTAACGACATCTTTTATGACCGAAGATCCCTGGTCGGGCAACTTATCAATGATTGTTCTATCGACTGTTACTGCTAGCCCTACCTTATTAAGGGCGAGCGGAACTCCAGATGAGTCCACGATGAAACCACGATTTGCAGGTGTCACAACATCTCGACTTTGAATATTGAGCGCAGCAACTCGGTACTTAGGACCAGCTGCTACTTGTAGATAAAAGAGTCGACCAAACAGGGCGACCATCAATGAGGCGATAAAGATTTGTATGACGAGCAAACTCAGACGAGACCGCTGATTCATAGCAAGTTACGCGTTCCGAAAACATTTGCATGTAAATACGAAATAACTTTTAGACACAATGGCGAAATAATCGCGCTCCAGAACGTTGTGCCAGCAAGGATAAATAAAATATGTTGAATGCTTCCGATTTCTTGACCCAACATTATTCCAATCAATAAATACGCCACCTGCGATAAAAGAACTCCGGCAGTAGTCAAGAAGATGATGTTAATTGGGTTGCCTCTTACATTGTCATCACCATAACTAAAAAAAGCTACGGCGTAGCAGGCGATGATCATCACTAAAGTCCAATGCCCGATCGGAACCGGAGAAGTTTGAGAAAGATCCATTCCTATTCCTGCACCAAACCCAGTCAAAGCACCAATTTCTGGGGTACTCAGTGCAGCCCAAATAAGTGCAACTATGAGTAGAAGATTGAATCCACCAAATGGAAGTCTTAGCTGAGTTACAAAAGCTTCCTGGAAGAGAAATACTCCAAAAAAGAGAGGTGAGGAGAGAAGGAAACTTCGCAGGGACATTCTTTAATCCAACTTACTTCGTAGCCGTAGGACTAGGTGATGGAGTTGGAGGCGTGGCATAAATTGTCACGGTAGGAAGTGGCGTTGGGCGTGGCTTTGGTGGAACCAAGGCATCGCGAGGATCGGAGGCGGCGGCAGAAACTACAACTGCGACGATTCCAAGGGTGGAGAAGTTTGAATAAAACTTTACATCGGCCGTTTGAGTAACAGCACCAGGAGAATTATCGACTGAAGTAACTTCTCCGATAGGAACGCCTGGCACGAATGGACGTGAGTTATCACTGCCGCGGGCAAGAATCACATCACCTTTACGAATAAGAGTGGTGTTATCTAATAATTGCACTACGCCTTTGCGGGTTCCCTGTCCGCTCAGAATTCCAATTTGTTGGGTCCCAGCAATACGAACCCCAATTCGAAATCCAGGATCAGATGCAAGCTGCACCAGTGCGCTTGTGGAATATGCACTCTTTACCACTCCGACTAATCCATAACCTGAAAGGACCGTCATATTTGATTTAATCCCTGATGTAGTTCCTGCATCAATAGTTATTGTCTGAGTAAATGAGGTGTTTGAACCTTGTGAGATTACCTTTGCATTGACAACTTTAAAACCTGCAGTTCCTGCAAGATCCAACACGCCCTTTAACTGTTTGAGCTGCGCGTCAGCAACTTCTCTGTTTTGAAGCTCTAAGCGAAGTTTGTCATTTTCGGATTTGAGTTTTTCAAGTTGATTGCGAGTACGCCCAAGGTGAGTAACATCTGAAAGAAAGTTCCGAAATGGAGAAACAGCCCACGACCCAAATTTCTGGACTGGAGAAAGTGCTGTCTGTGTACCGGTTCGCAAACCATCAATGACTTGAACGCCACGAAGGTCAAGAGTGATAAAAAGCAGAGATGTAACAACAAGGACGATAATGAGTAAGCGACCGCGGTTGTCGCCGCCGTAGCGCACTTGGAATTACCTACCGACGAGGCTCAGAGATCAAAACCTTTTCAAGGGCTTCGAACTCTTCAATGCACTTACCGGAACCTTCGACAACTGCATCGAGTGGACGATCTGCAATGTGAATCGGCATTCCTGTCTCTTTGCGAAGACGCTCATCAAGTCCCTTGAGAAGCGCGCCTCCACCAGTAAGAACGATTCCACGATCCATGAGATCAGAAGAAAGTTCTGGTGGGCACTTGTCGAGAGTTGCCTTCACGGCGTTAACAATTTGATTTACAGGTTCTTCGAGAGCCTTGCGAATTTCCGCAGCCGTAACAACGATTGTCTTAGGAAGACCTGTTGCAAGATCGCGACCACGAATTTCTGCATCGTTTTCGCCTTGTAGAGGGTAGGCAGAACCGATTGCCATCTTGATTTCCTCGGCTGTTCGCTCCCCCAAAAGCAATGAGTATTCGCGCTTAGTCCAGTTAATAATGGACTGATCGAGCTCGTCTCCACCAATTCGAATTGAGAGCGCTGTAACGATTCCACCGAGTGAAATAACAGCGACTTCTGTTGTTCCGCCACCGATATCTACAACCATGTTTCCTGTCGGTTCGTGAATCGGAAGTCCTGCACCAATTGCTGCGGCCATAGGTTCTTCAATGATGTACACCTTGCGTGCTCCGGCTGCGTATCCAGCATCTTTGACTGCGCGCTGTTCGACACCTGTGATACCTGAAGGAACGCACACGACGATTCGTGGTTTAGCTAAATAACTGCGGCGGTGAACTTTCTGAATGAAGTAACGAAGCATGCGCTCAGTTGTATCGAAATCTGCAATCACACCATCTTTGAGTGGGCGAATGGCAACGATGTTGCCAGGTGTACGACCAATCATCTTCTTTGCTTCGAGACCAACAGCGAGGATGCCACCTGTATCTTGGTTAACAGCAACTACTGATGGTTCGTTAAGAACAATGCCACGACCACGAACATAGACAAGCGTGTTTGCGGTACCTAGGTCAACCGCCATGTCGCGGCCGATGAATGACATTCTGTTAGACATTTATTTCCCCTCGAAGAAGATTGCTATTTCACGAGCTGCTGATTCAGGTGAATCAGAGCCATGAACTATGTTTTGTACAACTTTGGTTCCTTGATCTCGCGCAAGGTCTCCACGGATAGTTCCGGGAGCTGCAACAGTTGGATCTGTCACTCCTGCAAGTGATCGGAATCCCTCGATGACTCGATTGCCTTCAGCAACGAGAGCAACGATGGGGCCTGACAACATGAACTCAACGAGTGGTTCAAAAAATGGCTTGCCTTGATGTTCTGCGTAATGCTTTTCAAGTAGTGCACGATCTGCTTGCAACATACGAAGTTGAATAATTTTGTAACCTTTTGCTTCGATACGAGCGATGACTTCGCCAACCAAGCCGCGTGCAACGCCATCTGGCTTAACTAGGACGAGTGTCTTTTCGGTGCTCACGGGTGCAGTCTATTAGGGGTTGGGAGTGCGTGACGCCATGAGTTCTGCGCGGATTGCCTCTCCCCTGCGCCCCACCAGAATGGCTGCAATCCAGAGTCCGCCGAAAATCAGCCCCACGATGGCCATTGAGGGCACGACAACGGCATAGCCAATCATCAGAAGTTGCAGAAAAGATCCAAGAATCCAACCTGAGCGCTTCTTGAGAAGTCCTGGGGTGAGAAGAAGCAGAATGGCGATGATAGCGCCAGCGATGATTGTTGAGATTTCGTGGTTATCTTTTGCCAACAACATTGCAAAACCCATCACGAAAAATTCCATAACTAATACTGCGGATCCAAGTATGCGCATCTACTTATCTTCCTTTGGAAATCTCTTTCGAATAATTGTGCGCGCCTCGCCTACCGTCACGACAGAACCCGTGATCAGAATTCCAATGGTGTCCTCACTCAATGGGCGGACCGAATCCTTAATAGCCTTATCGATAGCATCTGCGACTGAATCGGAAGAAAAGACTCGATCGTGTCCGAAAATCTCTATTGCGATGAGTTCAAGAGATTCCACTGCCATCGCGCGAGGTGATGCATTTTTAGTGACAATGATTGAATCCATTACTTGTTCAAGTTCAAGCAAAATACCGCGAATATCCTTGTCCCCCATTGGGGCCACGATTCCAATTACTTCATCAAAGGTGAATTCGGTTTGAATAGTTTCGGCGATGGCTGAAGCTCCATGAGGATTGTGTGCAGCATCCACGATAATCGTGGGATCGCGATGAATAACTTCACATCTGCCTGGCGAAGTAACGTTTGCAAAACCTGCGCGCACTGCCTCGATATCGAGTTCTTGGTCTCCGAAAAATGCTTCAACTGCAACAAGCGCTGCCGCTGCATTCGACGCTTGATGTTTTCCATGGAGTGGCAAGAAAATATCTTCGTAAGTCTCTTTGATTCCTTGGATAGTTAGAAGTTGGCCACCAACAGCCAAGGTGCGAGATAGCAATGAGTACTCGACTCCCTCGCGAGCAACGTCCGCACCTACGGTTGCGGCTCGTTTTAAGAGTTCTTTAGCTGCTTCAGGTTCTTGTCGCGCCAGAACAACAAAGCCAGACTCCTTGATAATTCCTGCCTTAGTTTGTGCGATTTCTGCAAGGGTTTCGCCCAAATATTCAGTGTGATCGAGGCCTATTGGCATCATCACGGAAACATCAGCATCAATGACATTCGTGGCATCCCACTCGCCGCCCATACCTACTTCAATCACACCGACATCTATCGGGTGTTCGGCAAATGCTGCAAAAGCAAGGGCTGTCATTGCTTCAAAGAATGAAATTGGATGTTCGAACTTTGTATCCATTAAATCAAGATAGGCAGAAATATCATTGAAAGAAAAAATCAATTCTTTTGGGTTGATTGGTTGGCCATTGATTGAAATTCTTTCAAGATAACTCTCGAGATGGGGACTTGTGAACCGACCGGTTCGCAAACCCATTTCGAAGAGAAGTGAATCAATCATGCGAGATGTCGTGGTCTTACCATTTGTCCCACCAACATGAATCGTCGGATACGTTAATTGAGGAGAACCCAAGATATCTACTAGAGCAGCAATGCGCTCGAGTGTTGGTTCGATTCGAGTCTCAGGCCAACGAGCAAGGAGTGCTTGCTCGATTGCATCAATACGAGATTGATCTTCAGCGGAAATGTGATTCATTTATTTAAGTGCTGCAAGTTGGGCGGTGATGCGCTCGATATCGGCAGATGTTGCTGCCATTCTTTCCTTGATTTCGGCAACAACATTTTCTGGCGCTTTAGCCATAAAGCCTTCATTGCTCAACTTTACTTCTGCAGTCTTCATATCTTTTTGAGCTGTAACTAAATCTTTTTCTAAACGTGCTCGCTCGGCTACAACATCAACTGTTCCTGAAAGATCAAATTCAACCTTCATAGAACCAATTTCTACAGATGCACTTGGGGTAAATTCTGTGAGTTCGAGCTTGAGCAAGAATGCCATTGCACCTGAATATGCAGTCACGCTATCTGGAGCAATGATTCGACCTGGAATCTTCTGCGATGGCTTTACTCCTTGGTCATTTCTGAATCGACGCACTTCGGTGATGATCTTCTGAAGCTCGCCAACGAGAGCTTCAGACTCCTTATTGATATGTGATGAATCAGCCTTTGGCCATGCTGCAGTGACAAGTGTTTCTCCACCTGTCAGAGTCATCCAAAGAGTTTCAGTGATAAATGGCATCACCGGGTGCAGTAAGCGAAAGAGTGTGTCGAGAACGTGGCCAAGTACGCGCTGCGAAGCTGCCGCGTTTCCTGAGGCGAAAGCTTCCTTTGAGAGTTCTAGATACCAGTCACAGAGATCGTCCCAAGCAAAGTGATAGATGGCTTCGCAGGCGCGAGAAAATTCATAGCTCTCGATAAGGGATGAGAATTCAGATGTCGATTCAGCAAGTCGAGAAAGAATCCACTTATCAATATCTGACAGTGAATCTGTGCTTGGAAGCGGTCCTTCAATTGTCGCGCCATTCATCATTGCAAAGCGTGTGGCGTTCCAAAGTTTCGTTGCAAAGTTGCGTGAACCCGCAATCCAATCTTCGGCAAGTGCCTGATCTTTTCCGGGGTTAGAACCTCGTGCCAAAGTAAAGCGAAGTGCGTCGGCGCCATATTTATCAATAAACTCAAGAGGATCAACAACATTGCCGCGAGATTTAGACATCTTCTTTCCGAATTGATCGCGCACCAGACCGTGTAAAACAATTGTATGGAATGGTGGAACGCCATCCATTGCAAAGAGGCCGAATAACATCATGCGCGCTACCCAGAAAAAGAGGATGTCATATCCAGTTACAAGGACGCTTGTTGGATAGAACTTCTTTACATCTGCTGTGTCATTAGGCCAGCCAAGTGTCGAGAATGGCCAGAGCGCTGATGAGAACCACGTGTCGAGAACATCAGGGTCTTGCGTGTAACCAGCTGGCGCTGATTCTCCGGGTCCGACAACAATGACTTCTTCATTAGGTCCATACCAAACAGGAATTCGATGACCCCACCAGAGTTGTCGCGAAATGCACCAGTCGTGCATATTGTCGACCCATTCGAAATAACGTGGTGCAAGTTCTGCAGGTTCAATCTTTACGCGACCATCGCGAACCGCATCCCCTGCCGCTTTTGCAAGTGGTGCAACCTTTACAAACCACTGCTTAGAAAGACGAGGTTCAACTGTTGTGTCGCAACGCGAACAATGTCCAACTGCGTGAATATATGGACGCTTCTCGGCAACGATACGTCCCATCTCTTTAAGTTTTGCAACAACAGCAACGCGCGCATCGAATCGATCCATTCCATCAAATTCTGTGCCGGTTCCGGCCATTACGCCGTGCTCATTCATAATCACAACGAATGGAATATTGTGGCGGACAGCCATTTCAAAGTCGTTTGGATCGTGAGCGGCAGTGACTTTCACGGCACCAGTTCCGAAGTCGGGATCGACAAGTTCGTCAGCAATGATTGGAATCATGCGGTTTACCAAAGGCAGAAGCACCTCTGTTCCGACCATATGTTTGTATCGCGGATCATCTGGGTGCACCGCAACTGCGCCATCGCCCATCATGGTTTCGGCACGAGTTGTAGCAACAACGATGCTCTGCTCGCCATCGCCGTATCGAACCTGAACAAATTCACCGGCATCATCTTGATGCTCAACCTCTATATCTGAAAGTGCGGTTAAGCAACGAGGACACCAGTTAATAATTCGCTCAGCTCGGTAAATAAGGCCTTGATCAAATAATTTCTTAAATATTGTGAGGACTGCTTGTGAGAGATTCTCGTCCATAGTAAATGCTTCGCGAGACCAGTCGACTGAATCTCCAAGGCGTTTCATCTGTCCGAGAATTTGTCCGCCGGATTCGGCCTTCCATTCCCATACCTTTTTAATGAAATCTTCGCGACCTAAATCGTGACGTGTCTTTCCTTGGGACGCTAACTGTTTTTCAACTACGTTCTGTGTTGCAATGCCCGCATGGTCCATACCTGGTAACCAGAGAGCTTCAAAACCTTGCATGCGTTTCATGCGCGTTAAACAGTCTTGAAGAGTTTGATCAAGTGCATGACCAATGTGAAGGTTGCCAGTTACATTTGGCGGAGGAATGACAATCGTAAATGGTTCTTTAGAAGAATGTGCATCTGCCGTGAAGTATCCGGCTTCGAGCCACTTCGAATACAGGGGGCCTTCGATATCGCCAGGAACAAATGACGATGCAAGTTCGCGCTTATCGGAAGACATGGACCGTAGTCTAGTTCAAACTTTAAGCGCTCTTCTCCTCAGACGACTTGTCACGGCGTGATGCGCGCTTAGGAATATCTCCGGTGCGAGGAACCAAAGTTGGAGCTGCTTGATTTTCAATACATGCCTTCTCAATAATTACCTTCGCGATATCAGCGCGGCTTGGGACGTCATACATAACACCCAGAAGTGCAGACTCCATGATTGCTCGAAGGCCACGCGCACCTGTGCCACGATTGAGTGCAAGGTCTGCGATCGCATCGAGAGCATCGGGTGCAAATTCAAGCTCGACATCATCGAGATCAAAGAGTTTCTGATACTGCTTTACAAGCGCATTCTTTGGCTCGGTAAGAATCTGCATCAAGGCAGGCTTATCGAGGTTTTCAACGCTTGTGAGAACTGGAAGGCGCCCAATAAATTCGGGGATCATTCCAAACTTCAACAAATCTTCTGGCATCACATCAGCGAAGATATCTCGACGATTCTTATCTTCTGCAGTTTGTAATTCTGCGCCGAATCCCACTCCTGATGATCCGCTACGCGCTTCAATAATTTTATCGAGACCAGCAAATGCCCCGCCCACAATAAAGAGAACATTTGTTGTATCGATTTGAATAAATTCTTGATGAGGATGCTTTCTGCCGCCCTGGGGAGGAACAGATGCAACAGTTCCTTCCAGAATTTTGAGAAGCGCCTGCTGAACACCTTCGCCTGAAACATCTCGGGTGATAGATGGGTTCTCTGATTTGCGGGCTACCTTATCGATTTCATCAATATAGATAATTCCTGTTTCTGCTTTCTTCACATCGTAATCTGCAGCCTGAAGAAGTTTGAGAAGAATGTTTTCAACATCCTCGCCGACATATCCTGCTTCGGTAAGAGCTGTTGCATCTGCGATGGCGAAGGGAACGTTGAGCATTCGAGCCAACGTTTGTGCCATGAGTGTCTTGCCGCAACCAGTTGGCCCGAGAAGAAGAATGTTGGACTTCGCGAGTTCGATTCCATCGTCTGTGCGTGAATCACCTGATTGGACTCGCTTGTAATGGTTGTAGACAGCGACAGAGAGAGATTTCTTTGCGCGATCTTGTCCAATTACGTATTGATCTAAGAATTCAAAAATTGCTTGCGGCTTAGGAAGTTCGCTTAAGCCAAGTGATGTGGCCTCTGAAAGTTCTTCGACGATGATTTCATTACACAGCTCGATGCACTCGTCGCAAATGTAAACGCCAGGACCTGCGATGAGTTTCTTTACCTGCTTCTGGGTCTTTCCGCAGAAAGAACATTTGAGGAGGTCGTTTGCTTCGCCGATACGTGTGGACATGGGTAAAGAATAGTTTTTCAGCCCATTTTATGAGGCGTTAATCAGGCTCATCTGTGTTCGCCCTAAGAAGAAATTGCAGCTCCTGGCGAATATGGTGGCCGCGACGTCTTCATCTCTTTAACTCCTGGGACCAGGAGAACGATTGCACAAATGGCAATATGAAAGATTGCAACGCCGATTAGCAATTGGCGTTCACCGAATATATTTACCATCGGGCCGGCAAGAGCCATTCCGAGTGGCATTAATCCCAGCGAACCCATGAGATCAATTGCAAATACTCGCCCCTGGTATTCAGCTGGCACTTCTCTCTGCACTTGGGTGCTCCAGAATGCCTCCCAAGGTCCTACCGAGAAACCAGCAATGAAGTAAGCACCAAAGATAAGTGTCTTTGAATTGGGGAAAGCAAGAACCAGCGGAGCAAGTATGAAAAGTCCCCACACAACTACAGAAACTAGCCCTGGGTTTTTAACTTTTGACTTGATGCAAATTACTGCAGATATTGCTCCACCGACGCTAAATAGCGCTGCTGAAGTTGCGAAGACTGAAGCGGTGCCGAAATCTCTCTTGGTAATGACTGGGAGCAGAACATTCTCTACTCCAATTACTAACATTAATTGAAGCGATGCCATGATGATCATGGCTGCAATCCACTTGTAATACCAAACGACTCGTAAGCCTTCACGAATTTC
>CAFAZZ010000022.1_pt1 | contig 12338 bp, 12 predicted proteins | sample 7267931 | NCBI WGS metagenome assembly CAFAZZ01 (sample SAMEA6814014, study PRJEB35770) | uncultured Actinomycetes bacterium | biome: Freshwater; feature: Freshwater reservoir; material: water | place: Czech Republic | collected 2016-04-20 | depth 30m m | reverse complement strand
GAGATGGTCAAACTTCTTGCAGACCAGGCAACAAACCACATCGGCATGGGTTCTCCGGATGAAGATGTAATAGTTGGACCAGTAAATAACGCATCACAATTTGAACGCGTCAATGGATTTATTTCCCGTACGCCATCGCATGCACGGATCGTGGCAGGGGGGTAACCAACAAACCGCGCCGGATACTTTGTCGCCCCAACCGTTATTGCCGATCTCAAGCAGAGCGATGAACTCATTCAATCTGAAATCTTTGGCCCTGTCATAACAATCCAAAAATTTAAGGATGAGGCCGAAGCAGTTGCGATGTCCAATGGCATCGAATATGGCCTGGCCTCATCGGTCTGGACTAAAGACCATGGGCGGGCGATGCGTATGGCTAAAGCCTTCGACTTCGGATGTGTCTGGATTAATACCCACATCCCAATCGTGGCTGAGATGCCACATGGCGGCTTCAAGAGAAGCGGATACGGCAAGGATCTCTCCAACTATGGCTTTGAGGATTACACCCGCATTAAGCATGTAATGACCAACCTCAACGCCTAAGCGCAAGCTCTAGAGCCACCTCTAAATCACCACAAAATAAACTCGATTTAGGTTTGGCTCACGCTTAAAAGGGTTACATAATGAGCCCTGCACAACCGTCCCTTATTCCGGCAAATAAAAGGAGCCCTCGTCATGGCTAAGAATCCCTTGTCACAAGAAGCACGCTCAGTTCTTAATTCACTCGTATCCCGTCGTGCAGTTCTTGCAGGCGCAGGAGCAGTTGCAGGTGCAAGTGCACTCGCTGCATGTGGATCAGGCGGAAGCTCAACAAATGCAAAAAATTCTGTTCGTTGGGGCAACTGGCCTCTCTACCTCGATGTTGACGACTCAGGTAAGAACTATCCAACCCTTCAGGCATTTACCAAAGAAACTGGCATTGATGTTAAGTACTTTGAAGATTACAACGATAACGATGAGTTCTTTGGAAAAGTGCAAGCTCAATTAAAGCTCGGAAAAGATATTGGCTATGACCTTGTCTGCCCAACAGACTGGATGGCATCACGATGGATCCGTCTGGGATACACACAAAAATTTGATGCCGCTAATATTCCTAATAAGACAAACATTCTTGACACACTCGCTTCTCCATCATTTGACCCTAAACGCGAACAGTCGCTTACATGGCAGGGCATCATGGGCGGTTTTGGTTGGAACACTGCAAAGAATCCGAAGGGTGTTCGCACTCTCGATGATCTCTTCTCACCAGGAAATAAGGGAAAGATCGTTGTTCTCTCTGAAATGCGCGACACCATTGGAATCATTCTTCGCGCTCAGGGTGTAAGCCTTGCGACAGTGACTGAAAATCAATTTATGAACGCAGTCGACTTCCTTGCAAAGAAAATTGCAGATGGTTGGATTCGTGGAGTTAAGGGCAATGAATATGCCGAAGACCTCACATCAGGGGATGCAACAGCTGTTATTGGCTGGTCTGGAGATATGTTTATTCTCAAATCTGAAAATGCTGGCAAGTTTGACTTCGCAATTCCAGAGTCTGGCGGAACAATCTCAGGCGATAACATGATGATTCCATCAACTGTTACAGCTGAGGCAAAGGCAAATACCGAAAAGCTTATTAATTACTACTACGAACCATCTGTTGCAGCCGAAGTTGCTGCATACGTCAACTACGTCTGCCCAGTTAAGGGTGCACAGGCTGAGATGGAGAAGATTGATCCAGAACTCGCAAAGAGCGAATTTATCTTCCCAAGTGACAAGACGATGGCAAACCTCAGCGTTTTCCGTTCGCTCACTCCTGCTGAAGAAACTTCATGGACTGAAGCGTTCCAGAAGGCTGCCGGCAACTAAGTGTCAGAGAAAGCTATTTCTGCGCGCGGAGATCTTAAGCTCAGCAACATAACGAAAACGTATGGTGATTTCACCGCCGTAGATGATTTGACGTTGGTAATTCCTAAGGGCTCCTTCTTTGCACTTCTTGGACCTTCAGGTTGTGGCAAAACGACGACTCTTCGAATGATTGCCGGGCTTGAAGAACCAACACAAGGAAAGATTTCACTGGGCGATACAGATATTACGGATACAAAACCATATCAACGTCCGATCAATACAGTATTTCAAAATTATGCGCTCTTCCCGCATCTGACTATCTTTGAAAATATTGCATTCGGTCTACGTCGCCGTGGAATCCAAGATATTGATACAGCTGTCAATAAAGCGCTAGATCTCGTCGAACTTCCGCATCTAGCGCAGCGCAAACCCACTCAGTTGTCGGGTGGTCAACAACAGCGCATTGCACTGGCTCGTGCAATTGTTAACCGCCCAGCCTTGTTGCTTCTTGACGAACCTCTCGGTGCACTCGATCTCAAACTTCGCCGCCAGATGCAGATCGAACTGAAGTGGATTCAGAAGGAAGTTGGTCTCACCTTCGTTCACGTGACGCACGATCAAGAAGAAGCTATGACCATGGCAGATACGATCGCTGTAATGAATGAGGGACGTATCGAGCAAATGGGATCTCCCGCAGATTTGTATGACGACCCGGAGACTGCATTCGTTGCAAACTTTCTAGGCCAATCTAACTTAATCAAAGGCACAGTTACTGGAAATGATGGCGCAAATCAGATTGTCGATCTCTTCGGCCAAAAAATCGCACTTCAGAAGGATCGTTCACATGCAGTAGATAACTCAATCTATGCAGGTATCCGCCCTGAAAAATTCCGCATCTCTCGACTTGAAACCGCAACCTCTGGAAATGTGCTCACTGGCGGAAAAGTTGAAGATGTTTCTTACATCGGTGTTTCAACGCAGTACCAAGTATTGATGCCATGGGGACAAGAACTCATGGTCTTTGAGCAGAACGATGATGGGGTTGCTCCGTTTAATGTGGGAGAGTCTGTCAATATTTCTTGGGAGCCAATCTTTACATTCGGACTTCGTGGAGATGAAGATGCTGAAGCTGGCACAGAAGTGAACCCTGATGAGGATCTGGACGACGAGTGAAGAAGATCAGTACCCCTTATCTCTTACTGATTCCTGGGATGGGTTTTCTCTTTACCTTCTTTCTTCTTCCCCTTTTTAACCTTGCACAAACTTCTACGCAGACACCTGTCGGTGGTGGAGATACCGGCCAATACGAACAGACATTTCACTTCAAGAATTACATAGATGCATTTGTAGAAAATAGAGAGCAGTTTGGTCGATCATTTATTTATGCAACTATTGCTACTGTTTTGGCTTTAGCGATTGCATACCCGCTTGCTTATGCCATTGCATTTAAGGGTGGCAAGCTCAAGAACTTTATGCTCGTTCTCGTTGTGGCCCCATTCTTTACATCCTTCTTACTCCGCACTATCGCCTGGAAACAGATACTTGGCGAAGAGGGCTTTGTAGTTCCAACGCTGCGTAACCTCCATATTATTTCCCAGAGCACGACGTTGACATCAAGTGCCTTCGCAGTCGTTGCCGGAATGACATATAACTTCCTTCCATTTATGACATTGCCACTCTATGCATCCATCGATCGCATTGACCCGCGCACACTTGAAGCCTCAGGCGATCTCTATGCCAATGGATTTACAACTTTTCGCAAAGTAACTCTTCCGCTCTCGATGCCTGGCGTGGTCGCAGGCACCTTGCTCACCTTTATTCCTGCAGCTGGTGACTATGTCAACGCTGCAATTCTCGGCAGCCCGCAGACGAAAATGCTTGGAAACGTCATCGAATCTCGCTACTTCAAGATTGTTGATTACCCCACTGCTGCAGCGCTCTCATTTACTTTGATGGCTGCTATTTTGGTTCTAGTTACCATCTATGTTCGCAAGGCCGGAACAGAGGAACTCGTATGAAAACTGTCTCTCGCTGGTTCCAGCGCAACCTCATACGTATTTATGCAGTTGTTGCATTTACCTATCTATTCATCCCTGTCGCATACACCTTTGCATTCTCTTTTAACGATTCAGCAAAGAGCAACTTGGTCTGGAAAGGTTTTACCTTTGCAAATTGGCAAAACCCATGCGGAGCACCGGAAATTTGTAGCGCACTTGGTAACTCCATCAAAATTGGATTTCTCGCAACGCTCTTTTCAACAATTCTCGGCACGATGATTGCATTTGCGCTCGGTCGCCACAAATTTAAGGGTCGCTCAACTACCAACTTGCTTATCTTTTTACCGATGGCAACTCCTGAAATTGTTCTGGGTGCATCACTTCTCTCGCTCTTCCTAGTCTTTAAGATCAACCCAGGATTCTGGCCAACCGTGATTGCTCACGTACTTTTCTGTATCTCTTTCGTCGTAGTTACAGTCAAAGCTCGTATTGCAAGCCTTGATCCACGACTCGAGCAAGCGGCCATGGATCTCTACGCCAATGAACGCGAAACATTTCGTCGGGTCACGCTGCCGTTGGTTGCACCAGGAATCGCAGCAGCAGCGTTACTGGCATTTAGCTTGTCTTTCGATGATTTCATCATCACCAATTTTAATTCTGGCACCATGACCACATTTCCTAAATTTGTCTACACATCTGCAGCTCGAGGAATTCCAGCTCAGGCAAATGTGATTGGTTCTTCGATGTTCTTCCTCGCACTTGCAATAGTTGTCATCGGACAATTTGTAGGTCGCAAGCGCAAAGTTTCATGACCCGCGAACTCGTTATTCTGGGTTCCACCGGCTCGATAGGTGTGCAGGCTCTCGAAATAGTAGAGGCAAATCCCGAACTCTTCTCTGTTCTTGCTATTTCTGCTGCTGGTTCAAGTCCCGACCTACTAATCGCTCAGGCAAAGAAATTCAAGGTAAAAGTAGTTGGGGTTGCCAAGAATGCTGATCTAATCCGTCAAGCACTTCCTGGCGTCGAAGTAGTCGATGGCCCACATGCTTCACGAGAAGTTGCGGCAATTTCTTGCGATGTAGTTCTCAATGGAATTACAGGTTCCATCGGGTTGGCGCCAACAATTGCAGCCCTCGAAGCAGATAATCGCGTAGCGCTTGCGAATAAGGAATCACTCGTTGCGGGTGGAGATCTTGTTATTGCTCGCGCGAAAGAAAATCAACTTCTTCCTGTTGACTCCGAACATTCGGCTATCTGGCAAGCGCTTATCGGCGAGAAGAAATCTGAGATTTCCAAATTAATTCTCACTGCAAGCGGAGGGCCCTTTAGAGATCGTCCGGATTTATCGGACGTTACTGTCCAAGAAGCACTCGCTCATCCGACATGGGTAATGGGTCCGGTAGTCACCATTAATTCTGCGACCCTGATGAATAAAGGACTCGAAATCATCGAAGCGCATTATCTATTTGGTATTCCGTACTCACAGATTGAAGCGGTTATTCATCCCCAATCCGTCGTGCACTCAATGGTCGAGTTTGTTGATGGCTCAACAATTGCTCAAGCTTCGCCTCCGAATATGAAAGGGCCAATCTCTCTCGCGCTCTCTTATCCACATCGTGTTCCCGCTGCGACCAAAGCAATTGATTGGACTCAGTCACATACATGGAACTTTGCACCAATTGATACAGATCGATTCCCTGCGGTTTCACTTGCTCGGGAAGTAGGTTCCATCGGGGGAGGACTCCCTGCCGTTTTTAATGCAGCGAATGAAGTTGCTGTTCAGGCATTTGTTGAAGGCAAGCTGAAGTTCACAGAAATTGTTAAGACAGTTTCACAAGTTGTTGATTCATTGCGCGGTAGCGTCAGTGGCCCACTTCGTGATCTAGCTGATGTCAGTGCCATTGAGGAAGATGCCCGCCGTACTGCTCACGAACTATTGAAAAAGGTTGGTTAATGAAGATTCTTGGAATTCTGGCTTTCGCTATCGCGCTACTTCTATCGGTAATGGTGCACGAGTTTGGCCACTACATCACAGCTAAGCGCTTTGATATGAAGGTTACTGAATTTTTCTTGGGATTCGGAAGACGTATATGGTCTTTTAAGCGCGGGGAAACTGAGTTTGGAATCAAGGCGATACCTGCTGGGGGTTATTGCCGAATCGAAGGAATGACTCCTCGCGATGAGATGCCAATCGGTGAAGAATCCCGGGCATTCTTTGGTGCAACAACGACACGTAAATTGATTGTTCTCGGCGCAGGATCATTTGCTCACTTTCTTATCGGTTTTCTCATCATCTTCATGATTTTCTTTGGAGTAGGGGTAAATGCACTTCTCTCAGATGTCTCAGAAGTTGCTCCTAACTCAGCAGCCGCGGCAGCAGGATTTCAACCTGGGGACAAGATCACTGCAATTGATGGCAGAGAAGTAACTGATTGGTATATCGATGCTAAGGCGATTGCTAATTCAGATGGCAAGGAGCTGACATTTACAGTTCTTCGCGACGGAGAAGAAATTTCAATTGTTGCAGCTCCTACTTATCTCAGCTCTGAAAAACGATACATGCTCGGTGTAGTAACGAAGATTGGAATCAAACGAGAAGGATTTTTCACATCGATCTCCGAATCTGGGCGCGCAACAATGGTTCTCACTCGCGAATCTGCTAAAGCTCTCATTGCTCTACCGACAAAAGTGCCTCAACTTATTCGTCAGACCTTCGGAGGCGAAGCTCGTGATCCGAATGGGCTAGTGGGTGTAGTCGGTGCCGCAGGAGTATCGGCGGATGTAATAAGCAGCAGTAAACTCAACAGTACTCAACGTCTCGGAACTTTCTTATTACTGATTGCTAGCCTCAACATCTTTGTAGGACTCTTTAACTTACTTCCGCTACTTCCGCTCGATGGTGGACATATGGCAGTTGCAATCGCCGATGAAATTCGTGCATTCTTTGCCCGACTGCGCAGTAAGCCACGGCCTGCCGGTATTGATGTGAATGTTCTTACTCCCATCACTATGACAGTCTTTGCTCTGCTTGCAGTATTGACTGCGATATTGCTCATTGCAGACATCTTCAATCCCGTCTCGCTCAATCTCTAGAGATAAGGCAGAATACGGCTCATGGTTGATCTCGGAATTCCATCAGCGCCACCCCCAACTCTTCATCCACGTCGCAAGACTAAGCAACTTAAAGTTGGCAACGTTGGTGTTGGTTCTGATTCCCAGGTCAGTGTTCAATCAATGTGCACAACTCTGACTTCTGATGTCAATGCAACCCTCCAGCAAATAGCAGAACTCACAGCTTCTGGTTGCCAAATCGTTCGCGTGGCAGTTCCTTCGCAAGATGATGCAGATGCATTGGCTCAGATTGCTAAGAAATCTCAGATTCCAGTTATTGCAGATATTCACTTCCAACCTAAATATATTTTTGCGGCCATTGATGCAGGTTGTGCGGCAGTCCGCGTTAATCCAGGAAACATTAAACAATTTGATGACAAAGTAAAAGAAGTAGCTAAGGCTGCCGGAGACGCGGGCATTCCTATCCGTATCGGAGTCAATGCTGGTTCTTTGGACCCAAGACTTCTTAAGAAATACGGCAAGGCAACACCGGAAGCACTTGCAGAGTCCGCACTCTGGGAAGCCTCTCTCTTCGAAGAACATGGATTTAGCGATATCAAGATTTCAGTTAAGCATCACGATCCTGTCACGATGGTCAATGCATACCGAATTCTTGCCGCGAAATGTGATTACCCATTGCACCTTGGCGTTACCGAAGCTGGTCCCATCTTCCAAGGAACAATCAAATCTGCTACTGCTTTCGGGATTTTGCTCGCCGAAGGTATCGGCGACACCATTCGAGTATCGCTATCTGCCCCACCCGTTGAAGAAGTTAAAGTTGGAATTTCCATTCTTGAATCTCTCAATTTGCGTCAACGCAAACTTGAAATCGTCTCGTGCCCATCATGTGGACGTGCACAAGTAGATGTTTACACTCTTGCTGAAAAAGTTCAGGCAGGACTTCAGGGAATGACAGTCCCACTTCGCGTCGCCGTAATGGGTTGTGTAGTAAATGGACCTGGAGAAGCTCGTGAAGCAGATCTCGGTGTTGCATCCGGAAACGGCAAAGGCCAGATTTTCGTAAAAGGTGAAGTCATAAAGACAGTACCTGAAGCACAGATTGTTGAAACTCTTATTGAAGAAGCCATGCGCTTAGCCGAAGAAATGGAAGCCGCAGGCGTTGCATCAGGAGAACCTTCCGTCACAACTTCCTAAAGGTCGGGTAGGGTTCGCGATATGTTGCGAATGTCCACTCTGTTTCTGCGTACTTTGCGCGATGACCCAGCAGATGCTGAAGTTCCAAGCCATCGCCTCTTAGTTCGCGCTGGATACATCCGCCGAATCGCTGCAGGTGTTTACTCGTGGCTCCCGCTCGGCGTAATTACTCTTCGCAATATCGAAAACATTGTGCGCGATGAGATGGATAAGGCTGGCTTTCAAGAGGTGCACTTCCCAGCCCTACTGCCGAAAGATGCATATGAAATAACAGGACGCTGGAACGATTACGGCCCAGACCTATTTCGCCTGCAAGATCGCAAAGGTGCTGACTATCTTCTAGGTCCAACCCACGAAGAGATGTTTACGCTGATGGTTAAAGGCGAATACTCCTCGTATAAAGATTTGCCACTTGCTCTCTATCAAATTCAGACCAAGTATCGAGATGAAGCTCGACCTCGTTCTGGAATCATTCGTGGCCGCGAATTTGTGATGAAAGATTCATATTCTTTCGACCTCACTGATGAAGGGCTTGTCGAGTCCTATATGCGCCATCGCGCTGCATACATTGAGACATTTGATCGTCTGCGCCTAAAGTACAACATCGTCAGTGCGGTATCTGGCGCCATGGGCGGTTCTGCATCTGAAGAGTTCTTAGCTCCTTGTGAAACAGGTGAAGATACCTACGTACTCTGCGAAAAGTGTGGTTACGCAGCAAATGTTGAGGCTATGACGACAGTTGTTGCAGCAGTTGATAGCGGATCTACCCCATCAGTTGAAGTTTTTGATTCACCGAATACACCAACGATTGACACACTCGTCGACTTGCTCAATGCAAAGTTTGGTGGGGGATACGACGCAGGCATGACTCTTAAGAACGTCATGTTGATGGCTGATCAGACTCCAATATCTGTTCTCGTGCCAGGTGATCGCGAAGTCGATCTAAAGCGACTTCAAGCAAACCTTGCGGGAGTAAATGAAGTTCGAGTCTTTGAAGAAACTGATTTTGTTAAGTTCCCGGGACTAGTTAAAGGCTATATCGGACCACAGGATGCAAAGAAAAATAGCATCATCGTTTATGCAGATCCACGCATTGCTCCAGGTACGTCATGGGTAACAGGTGCAAACGCAAAAGATAAGCATGCTCGCAATGTTGTCAATGGTCGCGACTTTACCGTCGACCACTACGTTGAAGCGGCTCAGATTCGACAGGGAGATTCTTGTCCGAAGTGCGCTACGCCAGTAATTATTGATCGCGCAATCGAAATTGGGCACATTTTCCAACTTGGTCGCAAGTACGCAGATGCTCTCGGTCTTACAGTTTTGGATCAGAATGGAAAATCTCAGGTTGTCACCATGGGTTCATATGGAATCGGCGTCTCGCGCGCCGTTGCCGCTATCGCCGAACAGAGTTACGACGAGATTGGCCTCTCATGGCCAGTTGAAGTAGCTCCTGCCAAAGTACATGTGGTTGCAACTGGAAAAGATGATTCAGTTTTTGAGGCCGCCGAGAAAATATCTGCAGAACTTGAATCTCGAGGCGTTAGCGTGATGATTGATGATCGTCGCGGAACAAGCCCAGGTGTAAAGTTTAAGGATGCCGAGCTCATTGGTATCCCGGTCATTGTTGTTGTGGGCAAGGCTCTTGAGCAAGGAAATGTTGAAATCCGTGTGCGCAAGAGCGGGGATAAATCAGAAATTGCAGTTGCATCAGCAGTTGACTTCATAGTTGGCCTCCTTCCTACGCTGAGCTAATGCTGGAGAATCTCACTGCAGTAAATCTTGCCCTGCTAGGGCTTGCAATGTTCTCGTCAGGATTTATCGATGCCATTGCAGGTGGGGGTGGCCTCATTCAAACTCCCGCAATGTTGCTCTCATTTCCTAATACAAACCCAGTAGAAGTTGTTGCAACATCAAAGACGGCAGCCTTCTTTGGAACATCTACTGCTGCCATTCAATACCGTAAATTTATTAAAACTGATCCCAAGTTGTTAATTGCGATGGTCGCCCCAGCATTCATTGGTGCTTGCTTTGGTTCCCTTCTTGCCTCTCATATCTCACCTGAGAGCTTTAAAAGCTCCATCTTCTTTATGATGATTGCGATATTTATCTACACGCTCTTCAAGCCAGATCTTGGCAAGGTGCATGTGGAGAAACATTCGCCGCGAAAGTTGATGGTCATCGGAGCAATAGCTGCATGCCTAATCGGCTTTTATGACGGATTGATTGGCCCAGGCACCGGCACGATGTTGATGATTGCACTTGTTGCAATCATGGGCTTTGCCTTTGTTGGGGCATCTGCGATTGCAAAGGTAGTCAATGCCACCACAAACCTAGCTTCCATTATTGTCGTGGGCCTTCGCATCGGAATTATGTGGAAGCTTGGCTTAGTCCTTGCTGTGGCAAATCTTGCAGGTGGTTATATGGGTTCGCATATGGCGATTAAGAAAGGCTCATCCTTTATCCGCATTTTCTATCTGATCGTTACAGGTCTACTTATTCTGCGACTTGGATACTCGCTCTATATAGAGTAAATTTGCTCCTGCACCACACCAAAGAAAGACAATTGAATAACAATCGAATAGGACGGCACGAAGATGGCTCTCAAAGACCAGATTTCAGAACACATTACTCCGGCGCTACTCAAAGCTGGGTATTTTCTTGAAGATGTCAATCTTGTTTCCCCTGGACAGCACCGCATCGTCACAGTCATTGTCGATGGCGAGAGCGCACTTAATCTCGATCAAGTTACCGTCGCATCAAAGCTCGTCTCAGAACTTCTTGATGAGGCAACATTTATGGGAGAAACCCCCTTCACTCTTGAAGTGACGTTACCAGGAATTGATCGCCCCCTGACGCTCCCACGTCACTTTGCTAAGAATCTTGATCGCCTTCTTAAGATCACCCAAGTAGATGGAACTGTAATTGCTGGGCGGATACTCTCAAATTCAGAAACCTCGGTGACTCTCGCTGTATCCGAAAAGAAAGAGTCGAGAGAAATAACAGTGCAATTAGCCGATATCAAGCGAGCCCAAGTCGAAATTGAATTCAACCGTAAAGATGGTGACAAATAATGCATGTAGAAATGGATGCACTAATTCACCTCACTAATGAAAAAGATATGCCGCTTGAACAGCTTATCCAAGCTATAGAAGTTGGCGTATTAACTGCCTACAACCAATCTCATGAACCAAAGCGACATGCCCATGCCAAGCTCAATCGCGAGACAGGTGAAATACAAATCCTGATTCCAACTTTTGACGAACTCGGTGAGAAAATTAGCGAAGAGGTAGATTCGCCTGAAGGATTTTCGCGAATTGCGACTTCAACTGCGCGTCAAGTTATTAAGCAGCAAATGCGTGCATCTAATGATGCTGAGATAGTTGGAGAATTCACAACTTCAGTGGGTGACATTGTCTCGGGAATAATTCAACAAGGACGAGACCCAAAGATGATTCATGTCAATCTAGGAAGAATTGAAGGGCGCATTCCGCCACAGGAGCAAGTGCCTGGCGAGACTTACACACATGGCGAGCGAATAAAGTGTTTTGTCGTCGAGGTGAAGCAGGGGCTCAAAGGGCCAGAGATCATGTTGTCTCGAAGTCACCCAGCGTTAGTGAAACAGTTATTTGCACTCGAAGTCCCTGAAATCAAAGATCGCATTGTTGAAATCATGGCAGTTGCTCGAGAAGCAGGACATCGCACAAAGATTGCAGTGCGTTCACATCGTGCAGGAGTTTCTCCTAAGGGATCTTTGATTGGCCCAATGGGTGCTCGTGCTCGCGCCGTAATGGATGAACTCAATGGAGAAAAGATTGATATCGTCGATTTCGACGAAGATCCTGCAAAATTCGTAGCCCATGCGCTGGCGCCAGCTAAAGTCTCAAGTGTGACCATCGTTGACGAGGCAACTCGTTCTGCAAAAGTAGTTGTTCCGGATTATCAACTCTCATTGGCTATTGGAAAAGATGGCCAGAATGCCCGACTTGCGGCACGCCTTACGGGCTGGAGAATCGATATCCATCCAGATAACCCCGTACCAACTGCCTGATCCCCGCATGAAATAGGGAATTTCTGCCCTATTCGATAGACTTCACACATCATGCAAGCACTTATTGTGCTGGCATAGTTAACGAAATGGATGCGAAAGATATGAAACTCAAATGAGCTCGTTTACATCATGAGGTCGAACAACTAGGGCTCGCATCCCACAAGAATTAATGCGGGCCAAGACAGGAGAAATGTGTC
>CAFAZZ010000021.1_pt1 | contig 12373 bp, 13 predicted proteins | sample 7267931 | NCBI WGS metagenome assembly CAFAZZ01 (sample SAMEA6814014, study PRJEB35770) | uncultured Actinomycetes bacterium | biome: Freshwater; feature: Freshwater reservoir; material: water | place: Czech Republic | collected 2016-04-20 | depth 30m m | reverse complement strand
GATGTTCCTTCTGGGCGGATCGGCATTCGCGAATCTCCTCAAGTCATTAGGGCGCACTTCAGAGTGAAGAACGAGCTCTAGGAGTGAATTACACCGGTGTAATCCCTCGGAGTCAAGCCCTATGTTGAGACTTTTTTCGACAATTACGCCTGAATAGGCAGGTTTTCTCTATAAAGGAATGGGTAAATCTAGTTTTTTCGATAAATAGTGGCCATTTTTTATAGTTCCTGCAGAGATAGTGGCACCGTGCGCGATGAATGAGTGCGAAAGATGCGCTCCGTCTTCAATAATGACATCGTCTCCAATAATGCAATCATCGATGACCGTTGCTGCGCCAATTAGGCATCGTGCCCCAATCGAAGTTCCCCCAGTAATAACGGCATCTGGTGCAATTACAGTTGATTGCATTGCTTGAAATTCTCCGTCGACGAGATCGCGTGAGCCTTTGAAGAGCGCAGCTGGAGTTCCAACGTCGAGCCAATATGACTGTTCTTTATAACCAAAGACTGGGCGGCCGCTTTCAACAAGTGCCGGGAAAGTTTCACGTTCGACACTCACGACGGTGCCAAGTGGAATCTTATCGATGACATCAGGACTGAAGATATAGCAGCCTGCATTTATGGATTGAGTAACTGGATTTTCCATCTTTTCAAGGAATGCTGTGACGCGACCTGAGTCATCAGTTGGCACGCAGCCAAAGGCGCGAGCATCTTCAACATCGATCAAATGCAATGTCACATCTGCAGAATTCTTCTGGTGGAAAGCAATTTGATCTGAAATAGAGTGGCGACTGAGTACATCTCCATTGAATATTACAATCGGTTCAGTGCGTCCAAGTAATTCTGCAGCGTTGCGAATTGCACCACCAGTTCCAAGAGGTTCTTTCTCTACCGCATAGATAATCTTTATTCCCCATTGTGATCCATCTCCAAAGTAGGGAGTAAAAACCTCAGAGAGATACGAGGTGGCAAAAACTAAAGTATGGATTCCTGCCTTCTTTGCCGCAAGAACTTGGTGTTCAGTTACTGGCAGCCCTGCAACTGGCAACATTGGTTTTGGATATTCATCAGTCAACGGTTTGAGGCGAGTTCCGAAACCTCCCACAAGAAGAATGCCAACAGCCATTTAATTCGATACTTTCTGGCTAATTCGAGCAGCAGCTTGGGCAATCTGATGATCTGTCGCCGTAAGCGCGATGCGAATATGCGATGCTCCGAGTTCTCCGTAGAAAACTCCAGGTGTAGCGATAATTCCACGCTCTGCAAGCCAAGCCACAGAATCCCAACAATTCTCGCGCCGAGTTGTCCAGATGTAGAGCCCAGCTTCAGAATGTTCGATTGTGAATCCCGCATCTTTAAGGGCTGGAATCAATTGAGCTCTGCGCGCGTTGTAACGAGCTCTTTGTTCAGCTACATGAACATCATCGCTGAGGGCTGCAACCATAGCTCGCTGTACAGGAAGCGGGACCATCATGCCTGCATGTTTTCTCACTTCAAGGATTGACGCAATTAGCGCTGGATCGCCGACGATAAATGCTGCTCTATATCCAGCCATAGACGATCGTTTGGATAACGAGTGCACTGCAAGAATGTTGGTGTTATCACCACCGGTGTACTGCAGGATTGATGTAGGCGTCGCAGTATCACCAAATTCAAGGTAGCACTCGTCTGAAACTACGAGACTTTTGTTTTTGCGAGACCAATCAATCGCTGATCGAAATTCAGCTTCACTGTGCACGCGCCCGGTTGGATTAGATGGTGAGTTCACCCATGCCATTTCCGCTGCGGGCCACAACTGCGCTTCTAGATTCACTGCAGTGGCGACTGCTTGGCCAAGTAGTGCGCCCACCAAATATGTTGGATATGCAATTTCTGGATAGAGAACGCTCTTTGCCTGAATAAATGTGGGCAGCCATGCAACAAACTCTTTCGATCCAATCAGAGGCAATACTCCAAAATCACCAGTTGCACCTAAAGATTTCTTTGCCCATTCGGTAATGGATTGGCGAAGTTCAGGTGTACCCATAGTCAACGGATAACTTGGCGAATTAGATGCGCTTTGCAACTCTTCCTGAATGAAGGTGGGAGTTGGGTCTACAGGTGTGCCTACAGATAAATCGATTGCACCATCTGGATGCTTACGTGCAATGACGCCGTAAGGCGCAAGTGCATCCCAAGGAAAATCAGGTAGTTTTCGGCGCAAGAGCAGTCACATCTGCGTGATCGGTATTTGTCTCCCCGACCTTTGATGCTCCCCCGGGTGAGCCGAGTTCGATAAAGAATTCTGTATTGATCTTCTTATAACCCTGCCACTGTCCAGGAACGTCATCTTCATAATAAATAGCTTCAACTGGACATACCGGCTCGCAGGCTCCACAGTCGACACATTCATCTGGCTGGATATAGAGCATGCGTGTTCCGTCATAGATGCAATCCACTGGGCACTCTTCGCGGCAAGACTTATCTTTCACATCAACGCAAGGTTCAGCAATTACATAAGTCACGAAGATTCCTCCAGGAGCGCTTTAACGGTTGGCGGTAATTCTAACCCTGCAGGAGCGTCCTTGCACGATTAGGGTTGGCATATGGCCGCCATGAGTTTACGCACTCAGATTGTGCAGGCGCTCGGAAAACGCGTCACCCTCAGATTGCACGAAGGCGATGGCACCTTTCGCGACATTGTCGGGGTTTTACAGAGTGAGACAACCCTCATCGATCGTCGGGGCAAGACTATCCACTTCAATCCTGATGAGGTTGCCGTATTTCGAATAATTCCAGTTTTCAATCGACGCGACGTTTCTCATGGGCAGCTTTCAATCTACGACACCATGACACGAAAGCTTCAAGCCATTCAGGGTCAAGATGGTGTGGTCACTATGTATTGCTGTGGACCTACCGTCTACCGAGACGCGCACGTCGGAAATTTGCGTACATTCTTACTTGCTGATTTGTTAAGTCGCACTTTGCAGATGGTTGGCTTGGAAGTCAGATTAGTTCAGAACATAACTGATGTTGGACATATGGCTGAAGATTTCTCTGATGTAGATAAAATCCTCGCAGAGTCTGAAAAGACCAAAGTTGATCCATTTGAAATTGCGCGATCCTACGAGTCTAAATTTCATCAGGACTTAGCTCTTCTTAATATCAAGGCGGCTGACTCATATCCGCGCGCATCCGAAAAGATGAATCAAATGATTTCTGCAATTGAACAACTCATTGCGACAGATCATGCCTATGTGGGTACAGATGGTTCGGTTTATTTCGATGCCACATCTTTTCCAAGCTACGGAGCCCTAAGCGGCAACCGATTGGATGCTCTCAAGCCCGGACATCGCTATGAATATTCAGATGATGGCGGAAAGAAATTTCATGCAGATTGGGCCCTTTGGAAATTAGCTGGAACCCGAACGCAAATGATTTGGGACTCTCCATGGGGCGCTGGATATCCAGGATGGCATATCGAGTGCAGTGCGATGTCGATCGAACTCTTGGATTCACATGTCGACCTTCATGTTGGGGGTATTGATTTACGTTTCCCCCATCACGAGAATGAACGCGCGCAATCAAATTCGATTACAGGCAACGAGACGGTTACGACTTGGGTACATGGAGAGCATCTTCTATTCGAAGGTCGAAAAATGTCGAAGAGCGCTGAAAATGTAGTTCTGCTTCACGATGTGGTTGAGCGAGGATTAGACCCTCTCGCACTTCGATTTACGCTTCTTGAGAATCGCTATAGGTCTCAGATGGATTTAAGTTGGGCATCAATCGAGGCAGCTCACGTAACTCTTAAGAGATGGCGACAGTTGCTTGCCGAATGTGGAACAGATTTAGAATGCAAATTTGATTCGGAGATCAGCAGCGCTTTTACTTCAGATCTTGACACACCTCGAGCCATGCAACGACTCCGTGCAATTGAAAAGGATCCAACGATTGGCGCCTTAGATAAGCGCGGTTTTTTTCTATTCGCTGATCAAGTTCTGGGATTAGACCTCAACCGATTACCTGAGTCACGCGAACTTCCTTCTGAATGTAAAGAACTCCTGCTTCGGCGCCAGAAAGCTCGATCTGAGAAGAATTGGGCTGAAAGTGACGCACTCCGAAAAGAACTCGACGATCTCGGAATTGAAATTAGCGATGGTGTTGATGGCCAAAGTTGGCAATGGAAATAATTAAGAACGCCTGATTAAGGCAATGACTCCGGCAAAAAAACCAACAATTAAGAGTGCGCTTCCTTGATTATCGCCTTGAATGAGAAGCTCGTTACCAACGCCAAATGATCCTGCCTTTGCTATCACTGCAAGCCAGCTAAGAAGCGCAGCTAACTTATAGCGACGCTTTCCATAGAGCCTTCCAAGCCACCAGATTCCCAGATATGAAAAGATGATTGCAAAGATTACTCCGAAGGGCGGAAGGCTCTGATGAATGAGTGTCGCTGAGATTGCCGAAGCTACCCCGATGAAGATTGAGAACAGCAGCTTCATCTACAGTGAAATTCCTGCGAATAAATCTGTCTCGTAACCACGCGAATCAAATGGCGCGCTCTTTTCTCCCTTAACCAATGTGTAGTACTCGTTACCCCAAACTTGTAGGCCCAAGTTATTAGATAGCGCGAAAAAAGGCCCGTCGACTTCAATCTGGGTTGCATGCGCGCGCATCGCATCCATTTTCCGATCGACATAACTATTGCCATCAATCATTGCGTGGACAAAAGAGTCATCTTTGGCAAAAGGTAGGTCGTCAGCGCTCTCGGCTCCCATGAAATCTGAACCAATTTTCTTCATGGCATCAATACCTTCTTGGATGACAGACTTTGGCATTACATTCCAGTAAATCTTCGGAGTACTCCACTGCGATGTCTCTGCAGCTCTCATAGCAACTCGATGAGCCTGGATATGGTCTGGGTGTCCGTATCCACCAATTTCGTCATAGGTAATTAAGACGTGTGGCCGAATATCATCAATGACTTGCGCGAGCTGATCGGCTGCCACTTCAAGATTTGCATTCCAGAAAACATCAGGGCGACTATTTGGATCTGTCCCCATCATTCCGCTGTCGCGATACTGTGTAACGCCTTCTCCCAAGAATCGATGATCGTGCACACCTAGGGCTTTCATTGCCAGAGCAAGTTCTCCGACTCTGTGTTGGCCTAACTCATCATTGCGATGCGCCGCAAGATGTATTAAGTCGGGTACGAGAACTTCGCCTTCTTCGCCTCGGGTGCATGTTACTAACGTGACTCGAGCTCCAAGATCGGCATATAGCGCCATGGTGCTTCCATTATTAATGGTTTCGTCATCTGGATGCGCATGCACCAATAGGAGACGATAACCCTCGTAGCTTTCTAGCATCAGTAAACCGGAAGTGTTGTATCAATTTGCTTGGCCCATGCAATGACTCCACCTGAAACATGTGTCGCATCTGCAAATCCCGCACTCTTTAGAATCGCGAGACATTCTGCTGATCGGACACCACTCTTGCAATGAAGCACAATTGGTTTATCTTGAGGTAAAGATGCGAGAACGCTTCCATCAATAAAACCCTGCTTAGGAATGAGATGAGCCGTTGGAATACTTACAATTTCATATTCACTTGGCTCGCGCACGTCGATGAGATAGAAATTTTCATGCGCATCAATCTTTGATTTCAGCTCTTGGACGGTAATAGTTGACCCAGAACTTGCCTCTTGTGCAGCTTCCGAGAGAGTTCCACAAAAAGCCTCGTAATCTGGCAACAAATCTTTTTGGGTTGGATTCGTACCGCACAGAGGACAATGAGGATCTTTGCGAACCTTAATTTTGCGGAATGACATTTCTAGAGCGTCATAGACCATGAGTGAGCCAATCAAAGGTTCACCGACACCTGTGATTACTTTGATTGCCTCAGTCGTTTGGATAGAGCCGATGGTTGCGCATAAAACTCCAAGCACTCCGCCTTCGGCACAACTTGGAACCATTCCCGGCGGTGGTGGTTCTGGATAGAGGCATCGGTAGCAAGGGCCGTACTCAGCCCAAAAAACACTAGCCTGTCCATCAAAGCGATAAATCGATCCCCAGACGTAAGGTTTCTTCAGCAATACGCAGGCATCGTTTACTAAATAACGAGTAGCAAAGTTATCTGTTCCATCAACGATGATGTCGTATTGGGAGAATATCTCCATCACATTTGAGTTATCTAACCGAGTCTCGTGCAAAATCACTTTGACATACGGATTGATTTCAGCAATTTTCTCTTGTGCGCTTAGCGCCTTGCTCTTGCCGATATCAGATTGCCCATGAATAATTTGGCGCTGAAGATTTGATTCATCGACAGTATCGAATTCGACAATTCCTAGAGTCCCGATTCCAGCCGCAGCTAAATACATCAAAGCCGGCGAGCCAAGTCCACCTGCCCCGACACATAACACCTTGGCATTCATCATTCGCTGCTGGCCTGCCATAGCGACATCAGGGATGATCAGATGTCGGCTGTAACGGCGGACTTCATCAACTGTGAGTGCGGGCCCGGGAGAAACAAGAGGAGGGGTCTTCATAAAGGTAATTCTGCCGTACTGTGCCTTTCGTGGCTAATTCAGTACGATTCGCATAATGACTACAGAATCAGCATCTGCAAACAATTCGCGTTCAGATAAATCACGCCTGCCTCGAGATGAACGTCGTGCAATTCTCCTTGCTGCTGCCCTCGAAGTTTTCACTGCAGCCGGTTATCACTCCGCTGCTATGGATGAAATCGCAGACCGTGCAAATGTCAGTAAACCAGTTCTCTACCAACACTTTCCTTCAAAGCTCGAGCTCTACTTAGCAGTTCTTGATCTTCACATTGATTCGCTTGTCTATGAAATTCAAAAGGCAATCTCATCTACGCCTGATAATCAAAGACGTGTACACGTGACAATTGAGGCTTACTTCAATTTTATTGAAAATGAAGGCGAAGCATTTCGTTTGCTATTCGAAAGCGACATGAGCGTTGAACCTCAAGTACGCGAACGCCTCAACCGAATGACCTATGACTGTGCAGCGGCTGTATCTGGAGTGATTTCAAATGACACTGGATTGCCAAAAGAGGCTGCCATGATGTTAGGTGTTGGATTGATTGGTTATGTTCAAGTAACTGCCCGCCATTGGCTTGAGCGAGATGGAAAACTCACTCGTCAGCAGGCGATGGAGCTCGTTGAGAACCTCATGTGGCGAGGAATTTCTGGATTTCCCCGTACTGACGCTTAGCGAATAAGATAGGTACATGAGTTCAAAGAAATCTGAAAAGGCATCGAAAGTTCGTATCTCCATTACCAATGTTGGAAGTGAACTCTCTTTTGATTGCCCTTCAACTCCTGCAGAAATCAAGAGCGCAGTAACTGCAGCGCTTGCAGCGGTATCTCCACTTATTCTTCAAGATGTACAGGGGCACGAGATTATCGTCCCAGCGGACAAGATCGGCTACGTCGAAATCGGCGAACCGACTGAACGCCGCGTCGGTTTCGGCGTCGTGTAAGTGAGTCTCACATTCGCAGATCTTCCTCTACGTAAGGAAACAATCGCAGCGCTTTCTGAACACGGCTTCACCTCGCCTTTTCCTATCCAAGAGATGGTTATGCCTATCGCTCTTGCAGATGGAGATGTCATTGGCCAGGCAAAGACTGGAACTGGAAAAACTCTTGCTTTCGGTATTCCAGTCATTGAACGTGTTATCGCCCCCAACGATTCAGATTGGGCGCAGCTACCTAACCAAGGTAAGCCACAAGTTCTCGTTGTAGTTCCAACTCGCGAACTCTGTGTGCAAGTAACAAAAGACATTGAAGAACTTTCATTTAACCGCGGTATCCGAACCCTAGCTGTCTATGGTGGACGAGCATTTGAACCACAGATTGAGGCGCTTCAAAACGGTGTCGAAATTGTTGTTGGCACACCAGGGCGACTTCTCGACCTATACCGCCAAGGTCAGCTGACACTTAAATTTGTATCTCGCGTAGTTCTCGATGAAGCAGATGAGATGCTCGATTTAGGATTTCTACCAGATGTCGAGAAGATCTTTACAAGCACTCCTGCGCGCCAACAAACTATGCTCTTTTCGGCAACAATGCCTGGCGACATCATCGCTCTTGCTCGACGCTTTATGAATCAACCTGTACATATTCGTACCCAAGATAACGAGGATGAAGGTGCGGTTGTTTCTCGAATTGAGCAATATGTAGTTCGCGCTCATGCAATGGATAAAATTGAGATGCTTGCCCGTATTCTTCAAGCAAATGGTCGAGGCCCCACAATCGTTTTCTGTCGTACAAAGCGCACAGCCCAAAAGACTTCCGATGATTTGATTGAAAGAGGCTTTCGTGCCGCAACAATCCACGGAGATCTGGGTCAATCTGCTCGCGAAAAAGCTCTTAATGATTTCAAGGCGGGCAAGTCAGATGTTCTTATTGCAACAGATGTAGCCGCACGCGGTATCGATATCGATGGAATTACCCACGTTATTAACTATCAATGTCCCGAAGATGAGAAGACTTATGTACACCGCATTGGCCGTACTGCACGTGCCGGTGCACATGGAATCGCCGTGACATTTGTTGATTGGGATGAACTTGCTCGCTGGAAGATGATTGATACCGCGCTAGTTCTCGGATTACCTGAACCTGTAGAGACTTACTCTTCTTCAGAGCATCTCTACGAGATGCTCAATATTCCAGCTGGATCAACCGGAAGAATGACCAAGCAACGCACACCGCAGGCTGAGAAAGCAAAGGTAGAAAAGCCAGTTGTGGCTAAGAAGCCATCAGCAGAACGTACCAAGCGCGAACGTACCCGCACTAAGCGAATCTCTAGTTAGCGGCAAAAGTCTTAATTGCATTTGCAAGCATCTGCACCGCAATAGCTGCAAGCAATAATCCTGCAATACTTGCAAGCAAAGTAACGCCTGCATCTTTGATAAGCCCAACTATCTTGGTTGAAGCCATTAATACAGTTCCGATAATCAAATGGACTGCAAGGATTGCAATTGCAAGACCCAGTATTTGCGTATGTGTATCTGCCTTCTGCACATAAATCATCGTTGCAACTATCGCTCCAGGGCCCGCTAGAAGCGGAGTACCGAGCGGAACCATTCCGATATTGCTACTTGAGTTCTCAGTTCCTGCACTCTTATTCCCCGTCAGAAGTTGAAGAGCGACATATAGGAGCAATAAACCACCAGCAGCTTGAAGTGCTTCAATGGAAACATTCATGTAATTCAGAATCAATCGACCGAAGAGCGCAAAGCTTGCAATGACAAAGAGTGAAACTCCTGCAGCTTGCCAGGCTAGACGAACACGTTCGCGCGGAGATTTATCGCCAACTAACCCCAAGAAGATTGGTGTAGCACCTGGAGGATCCATGATGACAAAAAGTGTGACAAAAGCTTGTGTCGCAAAGGTGACTGCCCCTAATGAATTCATTTTCTAACTACCCTTCGCGCATCTGCTTGTGATTCTAGTAGTTCCCATTGTGCCGGATGAGTAGTGTTTTCTGCTAACCCATTAAGTTTTCCTGTGCCGTGATAATCACTTGACCCCGTTATTACAAGCTTAAGTTCATGTGCAATTGCAATCAGATTTTCCTGCTCGGCAGCGTTTTGATCTCGATGATGTACTTCTATTCCATTGAGTCCTGCCTCTACTAAATCTGAGAAAGTTGACGAAGTAATTATTTGTCCCCGTCGAGATGCAAATGGATGAGCGATAACTGCGACTCCCCCAGCTTTTCTTATTGCACGAATTGCTTCTACCGGCGTTGGTGCTGCATGAGTTACATAGTATTTAGATTCATTATTGAGCAATTCCAAGAAAGCTTCATCGCGACTTCCAACAATTCCTTTTGTTACTAGAGCATCTGCAAGATGAGGTCTTCCGACCGTGGCTCCTTCAGGTGCCGCTTGATAGACATCTTCTAGGTCTATATCAATGCCATCAGCTTTAAGTAACTCGACCATTTTTCGCATACGCGGAATACGTGTATCGCGAGAATCAGCGAGCATCTGCTGCATTTCGTTATTTTCGCCATCGAAGAGCAGCCCAAGCATGTGCACACTGATTCCATCTGAGGTAAGACAGGAAATTTCAGCGCCGAGGACGAGTTCGAAGTGAGGTTGAATCGCAGATATTGAATCGCTCCACCCGGCTGTGGAATCGTGATCGGTTATTGCCAAAGTCGTAATCCCAGCTGAGAGTGCTTTTTTCACCAATGCGAATGGGGTATCTGTTCCGTCGCTACAAGTTGTGTGGGTGTGAAGATCAATCATTCTTCAACCATCACAGATTCAGGACGTGTTCGAAGTACCACGAGAATGCATCCTAGAAGAATCAGAATAACACCGGGAATAATCGAAAAAGTAGGTTGCTTTCCAATCTTGAAAATCAGTGAAAGCAGAGCTGCAACTGGAACCTCGAAAAATACAATCATCGACACCACTGCTGGTGATACTCGCTTCAAAGTTATATTGAACATCGTATGCCCAAGAATTTGTGCGCCAATAATGAGCCCTAGAAGGATCCACCACTCGCGTGCTACGAAATGAATAATCTCATTTCCTGAAATCAACGCAATAGGAAGTGCCGTTATTGCACAGACAAAGTAACAAATGGTCGTGTAAGAAGTCGTAGCAAGAGTTTGCTGAGCTCGCGAACCAATCAACATATATGCAGCAGCAAGTGCTCCAGAGATGAGCGCAGATAGGTCACCCAAAAATGATCTACGATCAAGATGTAAATCAATACCCGTTACGAGAAGTACTCCCGAGAAGCTGATTAACATCCCGAACCATGCCTTTGCTGGGATATGGCCTCCGGTCAATTTCACAAAGAATGCAGCGAATATTGGTTGAGTTGCAACGATTGCAGTTCCAGCTGTCACGCTAGTCATGCGCATTGAAAAGAAAAAGCCAATAAAGTGAATTGAAAGTACAACACCAGCCAAAATTGCCCACTTCACTCCTGTGCGATGCAGGGAGTGTCGAAGGGCAAAAGGGAATGTCATCAATGAACCGCCGAGATTGCGCCAGAAAATCAGAGTCGGGACTGGCATTGCACTGAGGGCAATAAGTGGGCCCGAAGAGCCAATCCCACATATTCCGATGAGTAGGCGGATGAGATCAGGTCGAGCAGGCAGTTCAGTGTGATTGTGAACGGATGCTTTCTGGAGCTCTGACATAAGGCAAACCTAGCCGATACCTCAGCGGTTACTCTTATCCCATGAGCGGAAATAACATCAATCGCGTATTTCTCGCACGCCTTGCTGGAACTGCAGTTTTTGACCCGAATGGGGATCCAGTTGGAAAGGTGCGCGATGCTGTCGCGACCCTTCGTTCTAATAACCAATCACCACGAATTCTCGGGTTAGTTGTTGAAGTACCGCTTCGGCGTCGAGTTTTTGTTCCAATCACTCGCGTAACTTCTATCGAGTCCGGTGCTGTTGTGATTACAGGTCTACTCAATATGCGTCGATTCGAAACGCGTGCGGGAGAAATACTTGTGCTTGGAGATTTACTCGATCGCACAATTACGATGGTAGATGGCGGCGAAAGTGTTCTTGTCGAGGATATGGCAATGGAGCAGAACCGAACAGGTGACTGGCTAATTTCTCGAGTCCACATCATGCGCAAAGGACGTGGTCTTCGTCGTAAAGGAGCAACATCCACCGTTGCTTGGGAAGATGTGATTGGTTTTGCTCATCACGAATCAAATCAAGGTGTTGCAAATTTACTTTCAACTCTCAGCAACCTACGGGCAGCAGACCTTGCAGCAGTAATACAAGATCTTGCTCCTAAGCGACGCGTCGAAGTTGCACGAGCACTTGATGATGAACGTCTGGCTGATGTACTTGAAGAGATGGATGAATCCGAACGTGTTGCTCTGCTAGCCGAACTTGAAGGCGAACGCGCTGCCGATATTCTCGAAGAGATGGACCCTGACGATGCCGCCGACTTACTCCGAGAAATTGGTGAAGAGCGCGCTCAAGAGTTGATTGAACTTATGGATCCCGAGGATGCCGAAGATGTCATTCGCCTGATGACATATGAGGATTATTCAGCCGGTGGAATGATGACAACTGAACCGATTGTGATGTCTGCGGATTACACAGTTGCCGATGCTCTTGCAGCAGTTCGCCAGAGCGAAATTTCCCCCGCTCTAGCATCACAAATATTTGTTGCGCGGCAACCTCTTGAGACGCCTACCGGTCGCTTCATCGGGATGGTGCATTATCAGCGCCTTCTTCGCGAGCCGCCATCAACGCTATTGGGTTCCATCGTAGATACCAACACAAAGGGCGTTAATCCCGACGCATCCTTGCATTCTGTTTCGTCATACTTAGCTAGTTACAACTTGCTCTCACTGCCCGTTGTTGATG
>CAFAZZ010000020.1_pt1 | contig 12536 bp, 17 predicted proteins | sample 7267931 | NCBI WGS metagenome assembly CAFAZZ01 (sample SAMEA6814014, study PRJEB35770) | uncultured Actinomycetes bacterium | biome: Freshwater; feature: Freshwater reservoir; material: water | place: Czech Republic | collected 2016-04-20 | depth 30m m | reverse complement strand
TTCTGTTGTGTAAATACGTTCGACAGTAAGTGACTTTCCGCCCTTTACCTTCGAAGTTGGTCGATTGATGACCGTATCTGACATGTGTTATTTCCCCGTCTTCTGTTGTGCTGTTGATGTTTCTGGTGTTCTTACATTTCCTGCTGATGTTGCATTCGATGGGAGGGCGCGGAGAAGTGCAATCTCACCTTCGAAATCTTCAAGGAAGGCAAAGTTACGGGACATAGACGCGTAGCGGAGGTAGGCAACCTCAGCGAGTTCGCGAAGTGGCGCAAGAATTGCCATTCCTACTTCTTGAGCTTCAATTTCTGCCTGACCAGATGAGCGAAGGGTCTCTTCTACTCGCTGGGCCAAGAGAACTAAATCATCTTCATTGACTGGACGACCTTGGCACGCCTTGCGGACGCTGACAAGAACTTTCTCGCGGCTAAATGGTTCGGTAGCCCCTGATCGTTTGATGATATTGAGGAGTGCGACCTCTTGAGTTGAAAAGCGCTGACCGCACTTTGGGCATTCACGGCGACGGCGGATTTCAGTGCCATCTACGACCGGGCGGGAGTCGACGACTCGGGAATCATCATGTCTGCAGAACGGACAAATCATCTCGGCGTGTCTCCCTTCGAATGCTCAGTTTTTCCCAAAATCGGGTGTATTGGCGAACTGCGAAAACTACCCTAAAAACACTACTAATGGAAGTTTTAACGCTTTCGACCCCTACATCTAGTGGGAACTATAAAGCATTTCTTGAGACTCTGCCTGCTGAGTAGAAAAAATTTCTTCGTGTCGCGCCAGAAGCCTTTGTGAGGCGGTCTTACTTGAGTGGGATGCGCAATTTCTGCCCTGCGGCCAGATCGACCGAGGAAAGCGAGTTGACGGTAATGATCTCTGAGACGAGCGAGCGCACATCAGATCCGCCAGAGAGGTGGCTAGCTAGCGACCAGACGGTTTCACCAGGGGCCACAGTGACGGTGATAAAGGAGGTCGCTGCTTGGGGGTTGGTATCGGTGCCGGCCCCGGCCTTGGCGCTTACGAGTGACCCCAAGACGATAGCGAGAGAAAGAACTACAAAGGTGCGGGCAAGGCGACCTCGACGATTAAGGGTAATCGTTGACGGATTGGTCGAAAAGCCCTGCAAATGACTGACTTTAGAGAAATCATTGCTGTGGTTAAGAGTCATTGTGCTCATAGTTCTTAGCTCCTGCTACGCCTTAAACCTTGGGGAAGGTTTTCGAACACTTGTTCGATAGGAAAACCATACAGCCCCCTACCGACACCCGCAAGTTTTTTTCGAACATTTGTTTGAATTTATCCCCAGTCTGTGGAACACTCTGTGCATGAGCAAAAAAGAGACCCCCCAATCTTCTTCAAGCAAGCCTGAGCTGACCACCCGCCAGGTAGCAATCCTCGACTTCATCAAGACCTCCTCTGAATCACAGGGGTACGCCCCATCCATGCGCGAGATCGGCGAGGCCTCAGGCCTGAACTCCCCTGCATCCGTTAAGTACCAGCTCGATATCCTCGAGGAGAAGGGCTTCATCCGTCGCGATGCCGATCGCGGTCGCGCCATGGAAGTTGTACTCCCCGACCACCTCAGCGGCGAAGGTGCTCACACAGATAAGACCCGATTTATCCCACTCGTTGGTTCAATCGCAGCTGGAGTTCCAATCACCGCCGATCAACAGATCGAGGAGACTCTTCCGCTACCTGAATCTCTTGTCGGCAAGGGCGATCTCTTTATGCTCAAGGTCAAGGGCGAATCCATGATCAATGCTGCAATCTGCGATGGAGATTATGTAGTTATCCGTCAACAAAAAGATGCCAACAATGGCGAAATCGTGGCAGCGATGATTGATGGCGAAGCAACCGTCAAGACTTTCTCACGCAAAGCTGGCCACATTTGGTTGCTTCCTGCAAACGATGATTTCGCACCAATCGATGGCGATACCTGCGAGATTTTAGGCAAAGTAACTGCAGTACTTCGCTCTATCTAAATACTTCTCGCGTTTTTAACTCTGTACATTTTCAACTCTTAAATGTACAGTCTTGTCATGAGCGAATTAAGCGTCACCGATGCCCGTGCCGAACTTCCTGCAGCGATTAAGAAATCGCATAAGTCGCCTGTCCACATCCTCAAACATGGTGAACCTGTAGCTGTTCTAATCTCTCCGACCCTTTACCGAGAAATGTTGGAAGCCATGGAAGAACTTGAAGATATTGAAGCATTTGATCAAGCAATGTTGAGCAAAGAGAAGACAATCGCATGGGATGACGTAAAGCGAGAGCTTGGCTTGCTTTGATTCGTTACACCGTCACTTTTGATCCGAAGGCGAAGAAAGCACTACTTGAAGCACCTAAATCAGATCGAGATCGAATTTCAATTGCAATAGAGCTGCTTCGCGAAAATCCAATGCCTCCAAAGGCCCTCAAATTAAAGGGGCGCGATGGTTACCGCATTCGAGTCGGCAAATTCCGAATCATCTACACATTCAATGGCAGCGAGCTATTAATTCTTGTCCTAGATATCGGACCTCGAAGAGATATCTACCTCCGCTAGCTCTTGCCCTCAATATCGCGAATTACGCGATGGATTTCTGAGGCAATATCTTTGAGTTCGGCGAGCTCTTGATTGGCGAGATTGCGCGCCTCTTTTGCCAATTCAAATTCTCCCAGTGATGCCTCGTGGGTCTCTTTAATCATCTTCTCAACAGAACTTGAAGAAACTTGCTGACCTACCATGATGATTGAAAGTAGAACCAGCTGCAGAAAAGTCTGTGCAATCCAGGCAACGATAATCACGACATCACCAGTTTTAATTGCCGCCGGCAATGAAATCAGTGCAATCGCTGCAAAAATATAAGCGCACCACATTGTCGAAACCGCTGATGTGATCTTCTCGGCTAAGCGACGATTAAACGCATTGATGCGATTCATACTTCAACCTTACTCTTCCGAGACCTAATTAAATACGGCCGAAATCATCTTCCAGGCGCACGATGTCATCTTCGCCAAAGTAGGTACCTGTCTGCACTTCAATGAAGGTCACGCCATTGCTTTCAGGTGCAGCCATGCGATGGGCTACGCCGATGCCAATATCAATAGACTCACCGACTTGCAGAGTCTTTGTAACACCGTCGATTGTGACGATTGCTGGACCTGCAGTAATAAACCAATGTTCCGCCCGCTGTTGGTGCGTCTGATATGAAAGGCGCGCACCAGCTTTGACGGTAACTTCCTTCACTTGAGAAATAGCATTAGAAAGAAGTACTTGGTAACTGCCCCAGGGGCGTTCTGAATATTCCATCACATCAACCCCTTTCTCTGCCTTGGGTGAATCCAACCAAACCAGCGCCGACAAGTCCTGAATCTTTGCCGAGTGTTGCCTTCTTTAACGCCACAGTTCCGGGGAAATTGAGTGCGCTCATCTCTTTTTCAAAATGCTTCTGCAATATCGGCCAATACACATCATCAGCGCTCATGACTCCACCACCAACCACAATGGTGTCAAGATCCATAAGAGCTACTGCATTCAGCAATCCAAGTGCCATAAATGCTGCGCCCTTTTCAACCGAAGCTATGGCACGCAGATTTCCGATTCGCGCAGCCTCTGCAACTTCTTCAAAACCATCAACCCCAAAATCCTTCGCCATATTTGTCCCACTGGCATAAGCCTCTACACACCCACGTTGTCCGCATTCGCAGAGATCTCCACCTTGCGCAACAACGATGTGTCCGATAAATCCAGCATTGCCTGTGCGCCCAATATGAAATTTTCCATTGAGGACTGCGCCTCCCCCAATACCGGTTGAGACAACAACTCCCAATAAATTGGTTGCCCCGCGCCCTGCGCCCAACATAAATTCTGCGTAAGCAAGAGCGCTTGCATCTCCAATAATTCGCACGAATTGAATTCCTGAAACAGAACGTACAAAGTCAACGAGTGAAAAGTCTTGCCAATGAGAAATATTTACTGGATTAATTGTTCCGGCAACATTATCTATAGGCCCGGCAGATCCGATGCCTGCGCCGAAAATATTGACGCCATCCCTGTGGCAGATTTCAGCGATCACTGCGGCAAGGCTGTCATTGAGTTCATCTTGCGAACTGACCTTGGAACTTATCTCTTTCTTGACGATGACCTCGCCATCACGAGCAACAAGGCCTACCGACACCTTTGTTGCCCCAACATCAATGGCTAGCGATGCATCCTTCATAATCTGCAAATTCTAGTCGGAGGCATAAAAGAAGCCCACCGAAAGGGCTTCGGCGGGCTTCTTTTATGGCTACAACTACTCTGTCAGACCCTCATCCAGACAAAGTCTTTGCTTCTTGCTGTCCCGAAAGAAGAAACTTGATAAACGGAAGGAATAGCTCATCTAATTTCTGAGGCAAACTATGGGACCTGTCCATAAAATCCCTGAAAACCAGCCATGCACATTAGGTGAACAAATAGTTAAATGAGTGCCAGAAAGTTAGAATTCCCTTATGCCGAAGGATCCAGCCCGCGAAGCGCATTTTCCCGCTATCGAAAAGAGATACGGCGAAAAGATGGCCTACTGGTTCAAGGTCATGAAGCACATCAAAGACGAAAAGTATCCCCAGCAGATTGCTCATCTTCGCGAGAACTATGGCTTCTCGCAAGCCCACGCTAATGCGCTGGTGATGTACTCACGAGGATCAGTTTCGGCTAAGCGCTTTGAAACTCCGACTGATTACTACAAAACCGTGGATCCACAGCAAGCAACCACAATGCGCAAAATCTTTAAAGTCATTCAAACCAAATATCCCAAGACCGAACTTGTTATCGCCTGGAACCAACCCATGCTCAAGTTAGGCAACGATTACATCTTCGGAGTATCAGCGGCCACAAAACATATTTTAATTGCCCCTTGGAGCACTGATGTACTCGAGACTTTCCGCGATCAACTTGAGCACCTTGACCTAAAGAAGAAGACAATCGGAGTACCTAACGATTGGAAGGTCGAAGAGAAATTGATTCTCGCAATGGTGAAGGCAAGGATTGCTGAAACTAAATAGCCAATCGCACTAAATTTGTAAGGCGCCTCTATGCGATTTAACTAAATTGCGATCACAGCTCCAGAGTTGAGCCTTCATTGTGTAAGCAGTCGCGCTAATAAGCGCATCGGGCAGGCTCAAATTTTTCTCGGCTCGAATCTGAGCACCAAGTGCTGCAATGACTTCATCTACGGAAATAATGTCATGCAACGTCTTTGATATTAGTTGATGATGCTTCTGCCCGGTTTGAAGATTTATGCGGAAGGCTGCAATCAGAGCCTCGCTCAGTGTGATGGCCGAAATCAGATATTCATTTCTCGCCGAAGTCGCCTTAATGGCTGATTCATGGTGGGGATCATCGCTCTTAAACAAAGCAATCAATACCGAGGTATCGAGGACTACCGCTGCCACATGGCCTCACGTTCTTGTGCAAGATCAAAGTTATCGTAAATGCCGTTGCCGGCTCCGATGAGGTGCCCCAATGGATGATCGGCATGATCCTCTGCCACCATCGCAATTGCTCCATCTTTGATTTCAAATTTCACTGTATCTCCTGCCTGTAAGCCGATGGCGCGCAAGATATCTACAGGCACTGTCACTTGATGTTGAGTGCTGATACGACTTGTGGATGTTCTTCCACGCCGAGTTGCCTTCACATCTTTAGTCTTTACCTTACGAGTCATAGATAAAGATTAGCATCCCACAAAGAAAAGACACGAGTTGGGACTTCCAATCACTACCCTTATCGCATGGCAAGGATTGCTGAAACGAAATGACCAAACGCGCCCTCTTTATAGAACACGATCACGTATCTCTAGGCGGTCCTATCTGGCGTGCATTTGAAGCTCGCGGGTATGCAATTGAAAGATTTCTGATTGTTCCTGAAAGCAGTTACAAGAGCCCCAATGTCACAGTTACCTTCCCGGATTTTTCACAGTACGACATCATCGTTCCGATGGGCGCCCCTTATGGTGCATATGAAGATGAACGCATAGGTAATTGGCTAACACCAGAACTTGCCGCACTCAAGAAAGCTCACAATGCTGGCCAACCAATCATGGGAATCTGCTTCGGTGGTCAGATGATGGCGCGCACCTTAGGTGGCTCTGTTTCTAGGGCACCTGAAGCAGAGCTCGGCTGGTATGAAATTCATACTGATGACCCAACTCTTATTTCGACAGGACCTTGGTTTGAATATCACTGGGATCGATGGGTTTCTCCTCCTCTTGCAACTGAGATTGCACGCACTGGGCTAGCTGTTCAAGCATTTACATTAGGACGCACACTTGCGCTGCAATTTCATCCAGAAATAGATCCCCAAGTTCTTGAAGAATGGCTTGCTATGGAAGGCGGATGTGCAGAAGTTGAATCTGAAGGAGTAGACCCAGACGAACTTCGCACGCAGACAAAAGCGCTCCAATCGAAGACCGATCAGAACGCTTTTGACTTAGTAAATGCTTTTCTCGACCGTATCGCTACAGCCGAGGTTGTTCCAGTTAATTAATTATTTCTAGATTAATTATCTAGAGGCGTTACATATGCTCCAGAAATTCCGCCATCAACTAAGAAGTTCGCAGCGGTAATAAAGCTCGAATCATCACTTGCAAGAAATGCGACAGCTGCCGCAATCTCTGTTGCATCTGCAAAACGACCCATCGGAATATGTACCAAACGTCGAGCTGCTCGCTCCTTATCTTTTGCAAAGAGTTCTTGGAGCAGTGGAGTATTGACTGGTCCAGGTGAGAGCGCATTTACGCGGATTCCTTCACGACCAAATTGCACGCCGAGTTCGCGGCTCATTGAAAGCACGCCACCCTTTGATGCTGTGTATGCAATCTGCGATGTTGCAGCGCCCATTGTGGCAACAAAGGATGCGGTATTAATAATCGATCCCTTTTTTGCCTTCTGCATATAAGGAATTACAGCCTTGCAGCACAAGAAGACGCTTGTGGTGTTCACGCGCAATACGCGCTCCCATGCATCTAACCCTGTAGTCAAAATTGAATCATCATCTGGTGGCGAAATACCCGCATTGTTAAAGGCGATATCAATTCGCCCGTACTTATCGAATGCGACCTTATACATATTCTCAACTTCAGCTGAGTTAGTGACATCTGCCTTCACGAAGATTCCGCCGACTTCAGCAGCGATCGCATTTCCTGTCTCTTCATTGGTATCGACTGCGACAACGTGGGCGCCCTCTGATGCCAATCGCTTTGCAGTTGCGTAGCCAATACCGCTTCCTGCGCCAGTGATTACTGCGACTCGTCCTTCTAAACGCTTACTCATCGATATCCCCTAGTTATTTCTCAGTTGAGATAAAAACGTTTTTTACCTCAGTAAATGAATCAAGAGCATCTGGACCAAGTTCACGTCCCAGACCAGATTGCTTGTAACCCCCGAATGGAGTCCAATATCGAACAGATGAATTCGAATTCACAGATAAATTACCGCTTTCTACAGCTCGTGAAACACGAATCGCCTTACCTGAATCACGAGTCCAAATAGATCCCGACAATCCAAATTCTGTGTCATTTGCCTTCGCAATGGCATCATCTTCACCATCAAAAGTCATGACTGAAACAACTGGCCCAAAGATTTCCTCGTTCCAAGCTTTTGATTGTGTTGATTTCGGTAGCAAGACAGTTGGGGGTAACCAGAAACCAGCGCCCGATGGCGCACTTCCCGTAAATGCCACGGGTTCATCGAGATACTTTTCAACTGCCGCCTTCTGCTTTGCAGAAATCATGGGGCCCATGTCAGAGGTTGCAAGAGAAGGATCTTCTACGCGGAATTTCTTGACTGCGACTTCAAAGGCAGACATAAATGTATCGAAGGCAGATTTTTCCACCAAGATTCGAGATCGCGCGCAGCAATCTTGCCCTGCATTATCAAAGACAGCTCCGGGTGCATTGGCCGCAGCCTTTTCAATATCGCTATCGGCAAAGATGATATTTGCACTCTTGCCACCAAGTTCAAGCGTTACTCGCTTAACCTGATCTGCGCATCCAGCCATGATTGATTTTCCAACTTCGGTCGATCCAGTAAAGACAATCTTGCGCACCTTTGGATGAGTGACAAAGCGAGCACCAACAATGGAACCCTTGCCAGGAATCACAGTGAAAACATCTTTAGGAAGACCTGCTTCCAGTGCTAGCTCGCCGAGGCGAATCGCTGTCATCGGTGTGTACTCAGCTGGCTTTAATACCACGGTATTTCCGGCAGCCAGCGCTGGGGCAAATCCCCATCCGGCAATGGGCATCGGGAAGTTCCAAGGAACAATCACACCAATAACGCCAAGGGGTTCTTTAAATGTAATGTCGATTCCGTTAGGTACTGGAATCTGTTTTCCAAATAAACGCTCAGGGGCTGCGCTGTAATAATTCAAAACATTTGCAACGTTATCGGCTTCCCACAATGCATTTCCGCGAGTGTGGCCAGAGTTTTCAATCTCAAGAGCTGCAAGTTCTTCACGGTGAGCGCTGACAACGGCGGCAAAGGAGCGCAATATCTTGGCGCGATCACCAGGTGCCACATGGCGCCACGAATCAAATGCCTTATGAGCGCGCTCGATTGCGGCATCTGTTGCCGCCTCATCCGCAAGCTCAATTGCTTTGACAACCTTTTCGGTTGCAGGGTTAATTACCTCGTATACCGAAGACATTGTTTAAAACCTTTCGAAGTTTCTAAAGAGTTCCCAATCGGTGACTGCTTTACCAAAAGCTTCGAGTTCGACCTGAGCCATGTTGGTGTAATGCGCCTGAACTTCGGCGCCAAATACTGACTTCACCCACGCACTTTCAGACCACAACTTCTGCGCTTCTTGCATGGTCGATGGTACTCGTTCTGAATCTGATGCATATGCATTACCTTCAAAGGCATCTTCTAGCTTTAACTTGCGATTGATTCCATCAAGACCTGCGGCGATGATTCCTGCCACTGCTAAATATGGATTGACGTCTCCGCCCGGTACTCGGTTTTCTAATCGAAGCGATTGTCCGTGTCCTACCAAACGCAAAGCACATGTGCGGTTATCGCGCCCCCAACGAATTGCAGTAGGCGCAAATGATCCCGGAACATATCGCTTATACGAATTGATATTCGGTGCAAAGAGCAGAGAAATCTCTTTCAGATGAGCAATCTGCCCTGCAATAAAGGAGCGCCCCACATCCGATAGCCCATGGTGCTTATCCGCATCATCGGCCATCACCATGCTGCCATCGAGACCACGGAATGAACAATGGATGTGGGATGAGTTACCTTCTTTTTGATTTGGCTTAGCCATAAAGGTAAGCGCATAACCTTCTTGCGCTGCAATCTCTTTCGCGCCGTTCTTATAGATCACGTGGTTATCGCAATTAGAGAGCGCATCACTATATTTAAATGCGATCTCGTGCTGACCAAAATTACATTCACCCTTAACGGATTCAACCGTCATACCGGCACCCGCCATACCCAAACGAATTGTGCGAAGTAGTGGCTCGATGCGTGATCCACCCATAATTGAATAATCGACGTTATAGAGATTAACTGGGGTTAAATCGCGATAGGCCTTATTCCATGCCTCTTCATATGTATCGTGAAAAACAACAAATTCAAGTTCTGTTCCAACCATCGCCTGCATTCCTGCATCGGCGAGAGCTTTGACTTGCTTACGCAAAATTTGGCGAGGAGATGCGACCACATCTTTTCCATCGAGCCACTGCACATCAGCTAATAACATCGCAGCACCTGGCTGCCAAGGAATACGGCGCAGGGTAGAGATGTCAGGAATCATGGCGAAGTCGGCATAACCGCGCTCCCACGATGACATCTCATACCCTGCGACAGTATTCATATCTATATCGGCAGCAAGAAGGTAGTTACATCCCTCTGTGCCGTGTTTGAGTACCTCATCAAGGAAGTACTGCCCATGCACGCGCTTGCCTACAAGACGCCCTTGCATATCGGTCATTGCAATGACCACCGTATCTATTGCACCTGATGCAATCTCGGTACGGAGTTCTTCAATTGTCATTGCAGCCACGGATATCACATCTCTTTCTTGTAGGAAGCTCGTCGTTAATTACGTGTACTTAGATTGTGCGCTTTGGTCCTGTGAACCACTTCTTAGCTGAGACCTGCCACCAGATCCACAGAATAATGAGTGCTCCACCAGTAACGATTGGCGCGTAGTTCACTGATGTCCAAGTGAAATCTTTATTTCCTGGAGTACCAGTTGGAGTAAATGGCAAGATGAAGTAGATAGAGATGATGACAATTTCAAGAACTGCCACAGTGCCCATCCACTTGTACTTGCTACCCAGTGTCCATGCGCCTGGCTTAAATGAATCTCCCGCCTTCAAGCGAAGGTAGATAGGAATCAAGAATGCAAGGTACAAAGAAATCACACAGACTGAAACAACTGCGTAGAACGCTGTTGGAACACCTGTTGGAGACTTCCATAGCGCAGGAAGTGTAAGAACTGCACCCGCAACCGCTGATGCGATAACCGCATTAAGAGGCACGCCATGTGCATTTACTTTCTTCCAAAGATTTCCTCCGGGTACTGCGCCATCGCGGCTGAATGCGTACATCATGCGCGAACATGAAGTTAGGCATGCAGTAACGCAGAAGATTTGTCCCACAGTTGTAATCAGCATAATCAACTTGAACTTCATACCAGTGCCAAGGGCGCTAGCCAGAAGAGCGATAATCGATCCGCCGCCATATGGGTTTACTTCTGGATCAAATGAGTTGATGAAGTCTGTATTTGTTGCCACATAAAGGAATGACATCAACAAGATATATCCACCAATTGCTGAGTAGAAAATGGACTTCCAGATTCCCTTAGCAGCAGAGATATGAGCATCATGAGTCTCTTCAGATAAGTGAGCCGATGCATCAAATCCCGTAATTGTGTATTGGGTCAACAGGAATCCGAGCGGAAGAACGAGATACCAATAGGTATTCTCACCGAATCCTGAGTTATTTACCTTTGTCGTAAACATCCAATTGAGGCTCTGGTGATTATCGGTTGTGAAGAGCAAGATTCCGATAATGAGCGCTGCACCAAATACGTGCCACCACACAGAGATATTGTTAAATGCTGCTAGCAACTTTGAGCTGTAGATATTGACCACAGTTGCAAATGCAAGGACGATCAAGAAGAGCACGAACTGCTGCTTGATGAAATCGCCACCCATAAAGTTGCTTGCATAGCTTGGTGAGTACAAACCAATCAAGCTATTAATAAATCCTGTGACACCGTAACCAACGGATGCAGTTACTGAAACAAGACCAATGAGGTTGAGCCAACCGGTAAAGAACCCAGCCTTTGCTCCCCCGAGCTTCGCAGCCCACCAATAGATACCACCTGATGTTGGGTATGCAGAAGCAAGTTCTGACATACAGAAACCGATGATGAGAATGAGTGCAGCGATTATCGGCCAGCCGATTGAGATTGCGACCGGTCCGCCGTTATTCCACGCCTGTGCGAATGTTGTAAAACATCCAGCCAGAATGGAGATGATCGAGAATGAAATTGCAAAGTTAGAGAATGAACTCCAACTTCGAGTGAGCTCTTGCTTGTAACCGAGTTCAGCTAAGCGACGTTCATCGTCATTGAGAGTGCTCATGCAGTAGTAACCCTTCCAGTTAGCGGGGCGGGGATGGCCTCGTGCCTTGATGTACGCACTATTTGTACTCTCCGAGAAGCCATAAAGGAAGGCTATTCGCATGATTAGATTGCCTTATGTGCAGACTTCTTGGCTTTAGCTCAAAGAATTCATCTTCTCTCCCGCAACTTTTGGGCCAAGACCTTGACAATTTTGTCGCACTCTCTCAAGTTCATTGCGATGGCTGGGGCTACGCCCATGTCGAACACACATCAACCCACGCAGAAAATTTTCGCGAACCAATACCTGCAATTGATTCACAACAGCTCAAGGAGCAAATAGGAACACTTACGGACGGTGCACTTCTACATTTCCGCTGGGCATCTAAAGGTCTTGATGTAAAAGAATCCAATACCCACCCATTTACCCACGAAGGTATCTCTTTCATTCACAACGGATCCTTCAGACCATTCGATGTTCTTAAGCCATACATCTCCGAGGAATATCTCAGGCTCGCGCAAGGTGAAACTGATTCCGAGCTCTACTTCCTTTACCTTTTAACTGAAATCAAGAAACACGGCTTCTTGCCAGGAATCAAATCTGCCCTCAGCTTTATCAAAAATAATATCGACCATAGCAGCGCCAACATGATGATCATGAATAAGGATTTCTTCGTCACCGCCTGCCGCTTCAATCAAGACCGCATCCCCGATCTCTTCAAGAAAGATGTCGACTACTACGAACTTCGTTACAAAGAGGTAGACGGCTCAGTACTCGTTGCATCAAGCGGTTGGAATCAACAAGGCTGGACAATGCTCAAGAACGATTCACTCTTGATTGTCGATCGCTCAAATCAAGAGGTATCAGCTCTATCCTTTTGAAATCCGCCATGCAAACAAGTGCCTCGGATGTTCGCTCGAAAACATT
>CAFAZZ010000019.1_pt1 | contig 12629 bp, 9 predicted proteins | sample 7267931 | NCBI WGS metagenome assembly CAFAZZ01 (sample SAMEA6814014, study PRJEB35770) | uncultured Actinomycetes bacterium | biome: Freshwater; feature: Freshwater reservoir; material: water | place: Czech Republic | collected 2016-04-20 | depth 30m m | reverse complement strand
TGGCTATGGCCTTTGAACCAAAGATGGCGCTTGCGGCGATTGTCGCAGTAGTTCACGACGTTTTGATCACTGTTGGCATTTATGCCTTAGTTGGTTTTGATGTGCCTCCAGCTACGGTTATCGGATTCCTTACAATTCTTGGGTACTCGTTGTATGACACAGTAGTTGTCTTCGATAAGGTTCGAGAGAACACGAAATCAGTGGCAGCAAATAGCAAGATGACCTATTCGCAAGCCACGAACTTGGCGGTCAATCAGACACTTGTCCGTTCTGCGAATACATCGCTGGTTGCACTTCTTCCCGTCGGTTCGATTCTCTTTGTTGGCGCAGGACTTCTTGGCGCGGGAACTCTCAAAGATCTTTCACTTGCTCTGTTTATCGGACTTGCTGTTGGAACTTACTCTTCTGTATTCATAGCACCTCCATTCCTTGCACAACTTCGCGAGAAAGAGCCAGCTATGCAGGCTCTTGCAAAGCGAGTTGCAGCACGCGGGGGAGCGCCAGTAGTTGCAGAGGTAAAGGCAGTACGCCCATCAACGGGCAGCGGACCTCGCAATCAACCAAAGCGCAAGGGTCGCAAGTAACCTCTTCTCTATATGCAAACGTTGCCCTTAATCGCGCCTTTGATTGGTGCGCTTAAGGAGCATCACCCCTCTGCTGATGTCGCAGAGATTGAACGTGCCTACCTCGTCGCAGAGAATGCCCACAAAGGCCAGCTCCGTAAATCCGGCGACGAATACATTACCCACCCGGTTGCAGTAACACAGATTCTCGCCGAACTTGGGCTGAATGAAACAACATTGATTGCATCACTGCTCCATGACACGGTCGAGGACACTCCTTACTCTCTCGAGCAATTACGAGTTGATTTCGGTGATGAAATTGCAAATCTTGTTGATGGAGTGACAAAACTCGACAAACTTACATATGGCCCAACAGCTGAGGCCGAGACCGTTCGCAAGATGGTTATCGCGATGTCACGAGATATACGTGTTTTAGTTATCAAGTTGGCAGATAGATTGCATAATGCGCGAACCTGGGGATTCGTATCTAGCGAAAGTGCAACAAGAAAAGCACGAGAGACTCTCGATATTTATGCGCCTCTCGCTCATCGCCTTGGAATGAATGCACTTAAATGGGAGTTAGAAGATCTCTCCTTCGCAGTTCTTGAGCCAAAGAAGTTCGAGGAGATCTCTCGTTTGGTTGCAGAGCGATCTCCTTCTCGGGATGCACTCACCGCTGAAGTAATAGAAGCTGTCGAATCAGATCTACAGCGAGATCTAATCAATGCCACAGTGACGGGCCGCAAGAAACATTTCTTTAGCGTTTATCAAAAGATGGTCGTCCGTGGAAGAGATTTCAACGATATTTACGATCTGGTAGGAATTCGAGTTCTCGTCAATGATGTTCGTGATTGCTATGCGGTGCTTGGTTCAATTCACGCCCGCTGGAGCCCGGTTCCGGGCCGCTTTAAGGATTACATTGCGATGCCCAAATTCAATCTATATCAGTCGTTGCACACAACAGTTATTGGTCCAAATGGCAAGGCAATTGAGATTCAGATACGAACATTTGATATGCACTCTCGAGCTGAATTCGGTATTGCAGCTCACTGGAAATATAAACAAGGGGGAGACCCTCAGAGCTCATCACCTGAAATGCTCTGGTTGCGCCAATTGCATGAATGGCAGAAAGAGACCGAAGACCCTTCGGAATTCCTAGAAGCGCTCCGTTTTGATCTGGGAAGCCCTGAAGTGTTTGTCTTCACGCCTAAAGGTTCCGTTGTTGCACTTCCTGGTGGATCCACTCCCGTCGACTTTGCATTCTCGGTTCACACAGACGTTGGACTTCGATGTGCTGGCGCCAAGGTAAATGGTCGACTTGTGCCTCTTGAGTCGAAATTGAATAACGGTGATGTTGTAGAAATTGTTACAAATAAAGGTGAGCATGCAGGCCCTAGCCGAGATTGGCTAAATTTTGTTAAGAGCCCGCGTGCGAGATCTAAGATCAAAGCCTGGTTTAGTAAAGAGCGCCGCGAGGAAGCAATTGATGCCGGACGCGAATCTATTGCACGACAGATGTGCAAGGCGGGCCTTCCCCTACAGAAAATTTTCGCAGGACATTCACTTCTCGAACTTGCTCACGAAATGCATTATGGAGATATTGATGCGCTCTATAGCGCAGTTGGTGATGGGCACGTCTCCGCGGCATCAATCATCGACAAATTGGTCGCAAGTTTAGGTGCTGAAGATTCGCATCCCGAACCAACTATTGAATACATTCCCACAGGAATTCAAGCCACTCGTCGCACATCAAGTGCTGTAGTAGTCGAAGGAGTCGATGACGTATTGGTCAAGTTGGCACGTTGTTGTACGCCCGTTCCTGGCGATCCCATAATGGGATTTATTACAAAAGGATCTGGTATTTCTGTACACCGAGATGATTGTATAAATGCGGGCGATCTTCGTGAACATCAGAGCGAGCGAATTGTCGGTGTGAAGTGGCTTCCAGGAGCAGCAAGTATCTTTTTGGTTAACATCCAAGTTGAGGCACTTGATCGGGCGCGACTTCTTGCAGATGTCACGCGTACCTTGTCTGAACAGCATGTAAACATTCTCAGCGCGGCAGTGAGCACGTCTAAAGATCGAGTGGCGATATCACGATTTACCTTCGAGATGGCAGATGCAAAACATCTTGATTCGGTCTTAGCAGCTGTTCGAAGTATCGAAGGCGTGTACGACGTTTACAGAACTTAGAAGTTAATTGAATTCAGCTAGATGCTTCTCGGCTTCGGCAAGCCAAGCCTTTCGAGCCTCTGCAGATTCGAGCGCTTCCTTAGCCTTCTTCTCATTTCCGGCGGCACTTGCCTTGGATGCTGCTTTTTCATAGTTTGTAATGGAGTCAGAAAGTTGCTTAACAACTTCAGCAGCGCGAGCCTTTGCGCTTGGGTCTGTCTTACGCCAAATTTCTGCCTCAGCTTCTTTTATAGCTTCTTCAATTTTTGAGACACGTGCATCTAAAGCAGCACGCTTATCGCGATTTGTGATTCCAATCTTTATCCAAGAATTCATCAGTTCACGGAACTCAGATTTGGCTTGCTTTACATCAGTAAATGGAACTAGCGCTTCAATCTTGACGATGAGTTCCTCGCGCTTGATCAGATTCGCGGCCATAGATGTTTCACGCTTCTCTAAATCCGCGCCCTTGGCTGTGAAGAACTGATCTTGAGCTGCCTTGAAGCGAGCCCATAGTTTTGCGTCGTCACCCTTTTTGCCTCGACCAGCGGCTTTCCATTGGTCCATCAATACTTTGAAACGTCGAGCCGTAGCAACCCAATCTGTGGATGTCGCTAGCTTTTCAGCTTCGATGATAATTGCACTCTTTGCTTCAGAAACTTTTCCAGCAGTAGCCTCCAATTGTGCGAAATGCGTGCGACGTCGCTTATCAAACTTATTTCGTGAAGCAGAGAATCGCTTCCAGAAATCTGCATCCGATTTCTTATCAAGTCTAGGAGCAGCCTTCCACTCATCGAGCAGAGCCTTGAGGCGATCTCCAGTGACCTTCCAGTTCTCAGATAGTGCGAGCGATTCTGCCTCGGCAACAATCTTCTCTTTCTCAACAATAATTTGGGCGCGACGCGCAGCCTTTGCCTCTGCCTCTGCAGCCTTCTTTGCCTCGTATGCCTCGCGATGTCCCTCGATGAGCGGTTCAATCTGCTCAACGGATTGTGCGAGTGCGGCTAAATCTCCAACGCCATTTAATTCGCGAACTTGCTGACGTAATTTCTTGACAGCTTCATAGGCATCTTGCGGAACCATCGCGCCGCTTGTGATGCGCGCTGCTGTGAGCGCAACCTCTGAGGCGAGTGCCTCAAATTTACGTACGAAGTAAGCCAGCGCCTCTTCTGAAGTTTTTCCAGGATAAGAACCGACTGCCTTTTCGCCCTCGGATGTTTGCACGTAAACGGTGCCATCCTCTGCGACTCGTCCAAATCGTGAAGGGTCACCGACAAGTGCGGATGCAGCACTTGGAATGTGGTGTGTTTGAGCTAGAGCAGTTGGATTGATATCTGACATGGTTTCCCCTTCAGCGCGTCGGCTACATTCATTGTGAACGCGACCTTCGTTGATGTGTGCGAGTGTTTGAGAGGTCAAAGGTACCCTGTGCATCCGCGAGTCGTAAAACCACGCTAGAAAAAGGGGTCAAAGATGCTTGTCCGCTCCTTTCCCGCCCCAATGTTTGCCACAAACTGTTGGGTTATTGCCCCAGAGGCTGGAGCTGAATGCATCATCGTGGATCCTGGAATGCCAGATATTTCCCACGAGGTACAGATGATTGTCGATGAATTTAGATTGAAGCCAGTTGCCGTTCTTCTCACTCATGGCCATTTAGACCACACATTCTCTGTAGCCCCTGTTGCCGATGGTTACGACATCTGTGCATATATTCACTCGGAAGATCGACGATTTATCGCAAATCCACTGGGAATAGTTGGAGAAGAATTAGCTAATCAATTCTCAGGAATGACTTTCCGCGAGCCATTGAAAGTTCAAGAGCTCAAGAATGGATCACACATCGATATTTTAGATATGAATATCACCGCAATTCATGCTCCTGGACACACGAGAGGTTCTTTAATGTTTACGATAAATGATGAATTGTTGATTAGCGGTGATGTTCTCTTTTCTGGCTCGATTGGTCGAACTGACCTTCCAACTGGCAGTGCCAAGGAGATGATGCAGACCTTAAAGACCAAAGTTCTTCCACTTTCTGACGATTTACGGGTTCTCACAGGACATGGACCAGAGACCACGATTAAATTCGAGCGAAAAAATAACCCTTATCTGAAAGAATCATCCCTATGAAGTTCGAGAAGATTCAGGCACCAAAAGGTGTTCGCGAATATCTGCCTCCGGAGTCCCAAGGATTTGAATGGGTTCGAGAGCAGTTGATTGCACCTGCCAAGGAAGCCGGATATCAATTGATGGAACTTCCTGTCTTCGAAGACACCAATCTTTTTACGCGCGGTGTTGGCGAATCCACCGATGTGGTCTCAAAGGAGATGTATACATTTGAAGATCGCGGCGGACGTTCTATCACTTTGCGACCAGAGGGCACAGCAGGAGTAATGCGCGCAGTCATTGAACAGAATCTTGATCGTGGACAATTGCCGGTCAAAGTTTGGTACTCGGGACAGTTTTTCCGTGCCGAAAGGCCGCAAGCCGGACGCTATCGTCAGTTTTACCAAGTAGGAATTGAAGCGATTGGTATTGAAGATCCAGCACTCGATGCGGAAGTAATTGCCATTGCAGATCGCGGCTTTAAGAATCTGGGATTGAAGAATTACCAGCTTGAAATTACTTCACTTGGAGATGCGCAGTCTCGAGCTTCACATCGCGTAGACCTTCTTGCATTTATTTCAGAGCTTAATCTGGACGAAGAAACTTCAAATCGCGCAAAGATAAACCCATTGCGTCTCTTCGATGATAAAAGACCAGAAATGCAAGCGGCAATGTTGAAGGCTCCGATATTGCTTGATTACCTTTCAGAAGAATCTGCTGCAAATTTTGCTGCTGTTCAGCGATATTTGAAAGCGATGCGAATCGACTTCACCATCAACCCACGAATGGTGCGTGGTCTGGATTACTACACAGGCACAACATTTGAATTCGTACATTCTGATCTTGGAGCTCAAAGTGGAATCGGTGGTGGTGGTCGTTATGACGGCCTGATGGAGACTCTTGGTGGTCAATCATTATCGGGAATCGGGTTCGGTCTTGGTGTGGATCGGGCACTTCTTGCAGCGATTGCAGAATCAACGCTTCCATCTCAAGAGTTCTCATCGGATCTCTTCATTATTCCTCTGGGGGAACTCGCCAAAGAAGAGGCTCTTGTCATCGCACAAGGATTGCGACTTTCAGGGGTTCGAACAGAACTGGCCTTTGGCGATCGCGCCCTTAAAGGAGCAATGAAGGCTGCCGACAAATCTGGTGCTCGCTATGTCATTGTTTTAGGTGAATCTGAACTCACTGCACGGACTGTGGAACTCAAAAGGATGTCAGATGGCGTTGTAACCTCCATTAAGATTGACCAATTGCAGAATGAATTATCGCGAGCACTCTCGCTCTCATCGAACTCTCAATAAAGGCGGCATTTGACGATGTTAAGAAATCACGATGCAGGATCGCTTCGTGCCTCACATGCAGGCCAAACGGTGACTCTGGCAGGATGGGTTGCACGTCGTCGCGACCATGGTGGAGTCGCTTTCATCGACCTTCGTGATGCCACGGGTTCAGTACAAGTTGTAATCCGTGATGAAAAGATGGCTGGACAGTTAAGAGCCGAGTGGTGCCTTCAAATTACAGGCGAGGTCTCTCTTCGCCCTGCAGGAAATGAAAATTCAAATATTCCAACTGGCGCCATTGAAGTAATGGGTGATGATGTAGTTGTTCTCAGCGAATCCGCCCCACTTCCTTTCCCAGTTGATTCAGGAAGCGAAGTTGATATTTCTGAAGAAGTACGACTGCGCTATCGCTATCTAGATCTTCGTCGCGAGGGTCCAGCTTCAAATCTTCGAATGCGTTCCAAAGTGACTTCAGCAATTCGCAATGTCATGGAGGATTTGGATTTCCTTGAGATTGAGACGCCATATTTAACGCGCTCTACTCCTGAAGGTGCACGCGACTTCTTAGTTCCCGTTCGTTTACAACCAGGTAGCTGGTATGCACTTCCTCAATCACCACAACTTTTCAAGCAATTACTGATGGTTGCCGGAATGGAGCGTTACTACCAGATTGCTCGTTGTTTCCGTGACGAAGATTTCAGAGCAGATCGTCAACCAGAATTTACTCAACTTGATATCGAGATGTCCTTTATCGACCAAGCAGATATTTTGGCTGTGGCGGAGAAGATTCTTGTGAAAGTATGGAAAGAGTCTGTTGGTTACGATATTCCTACTCCTATAAAACATATGACCTATGCCGATGCGATGGATAAATATGGATCGGATAAACCAGACTTGCGTTTTGGTCTCGAGCTTACTGAGGTAACTGATTTCTTTAAGGCGACACCTTTCCGAGTTTTCCAGGCGCCGTATGTTGGCGCAGTAGTTATGCCAGGGGGAGCAGATTCTCCACGTAGAGAACTTGATGCATGGCAAGATTGGGCGAAAGCTCGTGGCGCTAAAGGAATCGCATACATTCTCGTTAATGCAGATGGCACACTCGGCGGACCGGTATCAAAGAATATTTCAGAGCAAGAACAGGCCGGTATTGCCTCCCTCGTCGGAGCTAAACCAGGTGATGCAATCTTCTTTGCTGCAGGGGATAGGGCCTCTTCGCAACAGCTATTGGGCGCTGCACGATTAGAAATTGGAAAGCGTTGCAACTTAATCAATCAAGGTGCCTGGGAATTCCTCTGGGTAGTCGATGCTCCAATGTTTGAACCGACAGATAACGGTGGCTGGACCGCAGTGCATCATCCATTTACTGGACCGAAACCAGAATTCGCAAAGACTTTCACATCAGATCCAGCTTCTGCCCTGGCTTACGCATACGACATCGTTCTCAACGGAACTGAACTCGGTGGTGGTTCGATTCGTATCCACGATAGAAATATTCAGAAGGATGTATTCACAGTTATCGGACTCTCTGATGAAGAAGCTCAAAGTAAATTTGGATTCTTGCTTGAAGCTTTCAACTATGGACCGCCCCCACATGGCGGAATCGCCCTAGGCCTCGATCGTGTATGTGCACTTCTTACTGGCTCTGATTCGATTCGAGAAGTAATCGCTTTTCCAAAGACTGCCAGTGGTGGAGATCCCTTGACGGGAGCACCAACACCAATTACTCCTGCGCAACGAAAGGAAGCTGCTATCGATTGGACTCCTCCAAAGGAGTAAGTCGGGTAGGCTAATAACTATGGGTCCAGGCGGAATTGCAACAATAATCGCGGCTATCTCACTCTTGGTAATAGCGGTCGCAGTAGCCTACGCAGTTTTCCGAGTGAGCAAGCTCATTGATGAGGCGAAGATTTCGCTCAAGGCTTTTACTGATGACACAACCCCTCTACTGACCGAGTCGACGCGAACCCTCGAGCTCATCAATGGACCGCTCGAAAGCATTGCAAAGATTACGAAGAATGTAGAAGAAGTGACTTCGAAGGTAACCGGTGCTACTACCGGCTTTATGGATAGCCCTACTGGTCGAGTTGCTGGCGCCCTACTTGGCGCCGCAACTCTTGGTAAGGGCCGCAAGTCGAAGAAAAAATCTGACTAGTGGAATCCGCCGAAATCCGTTCGCGCTGGCTGCGCTTCTTCGAATCTGAGAACCGACAAGGTCTTACGCACACAGTAGTTCCCTCCGCATCGTTAATTGCCGATGATCCCAATTTGCTCTTAGTTAATGCTGGGATGGTTCCTTTTAAGCCCTTCTTCTTAGGCGAAGTAACGCCACCATATAAGCGTGCCACATCTGTGCAAAAGTGTGTACGCACACTCGACATCGACGAAGTTGGTAAGACAACGCGCCATGCATCGTTTTTCCAAATGTGTGGAAATTTCTCCTTTGGTGATTACTTCAAGGAAGGTGCTATCTCCTTAGCGTGGGAACTTCTCACTCGACCAATCAATGATGGCGGCTATGGTTTCCCTGAAGATCGTTTATGGGTAACTGTTTATCTCGATGATGACGAGGCAGCAGATATCTGGCATAAGAAGATTGGAATTCCGCGCGAGAGAATTCAACGTCGCGATATGGCAGATAATTTCTGGTCTATGGGCGTTCCTGGTCCTTGTGGACCCTGTTCTGAAATTTATTATGATCGAGGTCCCGAATACGGAGTCGAAGGCGGACCAATAGCGGACGAAAACCGTTACATGGAAGTCTGGAACCTCGTCTTTATGCAGAACGAACGAGGCGCAGGTGGCGGTAAAGATGGTTACCCAATTCTCGGAGAACTTCCAGCAAAAAGTATTGATACCGGCTTAGGTCTTGAACGTACTGCAGCGCTATTGCAGGGAGTTGAGAACATCTATGAGATTGATACAACGATGCAGATTCTTAAGAAGGCATCTTCTCTAGCCAAAGTGCATTATGGCAAATCTCAAGATACCGATGTCTCGCTTCGAGTTGTAGCAGATCATGCTCGTACCGCAGCGATGCTCATTGGTGATGGAGTAACACCAGGTAATGAAGGCCGTGGGTATGTACTTCGTCGAATGATGCGACGCACCATTCGAAATATGCGTCTGATGGGCGTTAACGATCCCATAATGTCCGAGCTCACTCTTTCCGCTATCGGTGCTATGGGTCCTCAGTATCCTGAACTTATTGCTGACAAAAAGAGGATTCTGGCAGTCTCTGTTGCAGAGGAAGAGTCCTTTCTTCAGACTCTCAAGGCCGGAACTCAAATATTTGATCTCGCATCCACGCAATTGAAATCAAGTAAGAAGACAATCCTTCCTGGCGAAGATGTCTTTAAGCTGCACGATACATATGGATTCCCATTTGACCTTACCCTTGAAATGGCGCGCGAAGAAGGTCTTGACGTTGACGAAGATGGTTTCCGTCGACTTATGAACGAGCAGAGAGATAGAGCTAAAGCCGACGCTAAGGCGAAGAAGAGCGGTCACACGGATCTCTCTGAGTACAAGAAAATTGCAGATTCTAAAGGGCCATCATCTTTTGTTGGTTACACGCATAATGAGACCGAATCTGTAATCAACGGAATTCTGGTTGATGGAATCAGCGTCCCTGCAGCGATCTCTGGTCAAGATGTAGAAATCGTTCTCGATCGAACACCTTTCTATGCTGAAGGTGGAGGCCAGCTCGCCGATGGAGGACGAATCACTCTCTCAAGTGGGGCTGTGATTGAGATTGAAGATGTACAAACTCCAGTAAACGGATTATCGGTTCATCGTGGTCGTGTCATTTCTGGAGAAGTGACAACTGGGGTTCAAGCGCTTGCGATAATTGATATTGAACGAAGACATGCAATTTCTCGCGCACACACTGCGACGCACATGGTTCACAAAGCATTCCGAGAAATCCTAGGTGAGACTGCAACGCAGGCTGGGTCTGAGAATTCGCCAGGGCGTTTTCGCTTCGATTTTCCTTCAACTGGAGCTGTACCAGATTCAGTACTTAATGAAGTTGAGTCTCGCGTCAATACACTCTTGCTCGATAATCTGGCCGTCACTGCAGAGACTATGACTCAGGATGCTGCGAAAAAGATGGGTGCAATGGCGCTCTTTGGTGAAAAATATGGAGATCAAGTTCGTGTCGTCAGTGTTGGCGACTGGGCACGCGAACTCTGCGGTGGAACTCACGTTGAACGTTCGGGGCAGCTCGGAGTTGTGAAACTGCTAAGTGAATCATCGATCGGAGCCGGTGTTCGACGAGTTGAAGCGCTCGTTGGCGTTGATGCATATAAGTTTTTAGCTCGCGAGCACGTTCTCCTCAATACACTTACCGAAATTATTAAGGGTGCTCGCCCAGAAGAACTCCCAGAGCGAATTTCCGATCTTTTGACAAAGATAAAAGAGATCGAGAAGGAGTTGGCGAGCGTTCGCTCAGCTCAGGCAATGGGTCAGATTGGCGCCCTCGCGGATACAGCTCAGATTCTCAACGGAACATCGACGGTAACTGCAGTGCTTGCCGATGACATTAGCGGGGATGATCTTCGCAAGATCGCGATTGATCTCAAAGGCAGAGCAAATCAATCTGCAATTGCTCTCATCAGCGTCAATGATGGAAAACCGGTACTTGTTGTCGCTGTAAGCGATTCTGCAAAAGCTGCGGGGCTCAAGGCAGGTTCACTTGTAAAAATTGGTTCAACAATTCTTGGCGGTGGCGGTGGCGGTAAAGATGATTTCGCTCAAGGTGGTGGTACCGATGCTGCAAAGTCACAGGCAGCACTTGCTGCTATCGCAGATTCCATCTCTGGAAAGTAACGAGTATGCGAGGCCGCCGCATCGCCTTTGATTACGGACAAGTGCGTACAGGTGTTGCTATTTGCGATGCAGACGGAATCCTTTCTTCCCCATTGTGCACTTTGGAGACGAAATCTAAAGATTTCCTAACTCAAGTCTCAGCGCTCTTGGTTGAATATGAGCCGGTAATGATATTTATTGGGGATCCTCTCAACATGGCCGGAACAATAGGGGAGAGCTCCGAGAAGGTTTCCTACTTTGTTGCTCAGCTTCAGACAATTACATCGGTGCCTATCCGTATGGTGGATGAAAGACTTTCTACAGTGAGCGCACAGAGAAAGTTGAAAGATGCCCACGTGTCATCTCGAGATTCTAAGTCTTTGATAGATGCAATGTCGGCGGTTGCCATATTGGAGCAGGGATTACTCAGTGAAAAGAACCAATAGCGTGATTGCTCGCCGAGTCTTTACGGCACTCTCATTGGTATTTCTCCTGACGTTATCCCTACACTTCATTCGAATACCAGGATCCTCCTCTCCAGATTTCAGTTGCGGTGAGCCAAGCAATAAGTCCGTAGATGTAAAAGTTGATGCTGGAGCGACAGGTTCTGCAATTGCACAAACTCTCTTTGCGAAGGGTGTTACTAAGTCATCTGAGGCTTTCTTCAGAGTCGCTGTTGGGGATCCTCGTTCAAACAAAATTGCCCCTGGAAACCATCGCATCAATCTTCACCTATGTGCAAAGACAGCTCTCGATCAGCTTTTAGACTCAACTCGAATAACTGGGTTAATAAATATCAAAGAAGGCGCATGGCTATCTGAGATTGTTCCTCAATTTTGGGAAGGTAATTTCACAAAGACAGATGTTGCTTCAGCTCTAATAAAGGTTGTTAAACCAAAGGGATTTAACTCTCTTGAAGGCTTACTATTTCCAGCCCAGTATAGTTTTGCGGAAGGCACACCAGCTCTCATTGCGCTGCAAAGCATGGTAGAACGTTCTACCAGAGAAATGAAATCAGCCGGATTCTTTGCCTCCTCGGAGAAGTACTCACCACAAGAGTTGCTCATCATCGCTTCGTTAGTCCAAGCAGAGGGAAACAGAGAAGATTTCAGTAAGATTTCACGAGTGATTCGCAATCGATTACTCAAAGGGATGCCCTTGCAATTCGATTCCACAGTTCATTATGTAAAGAAAACAAGAGGGAGTGTCTTTCTGAGCACTCAGTCGACTCTCATCAATTCACCATTTAATACATATAGACGATATGGATTGCCTCCTGGTCCCATTAATAACCCTGGCGCTGATGCGCTGCAAGCGGCTATTAAACCCGCAGTCGGAGATTGGCTTTATTTCATCACTGTAGCTCCATTTGATACAAGGTTCACCGACAGTATTTCCCAATTTAACAGCTGGAAGCTTGAATATAAGAAGAATTTACGTGACGGCAAATTTAGGAGTAAGAATTGATCAGAGGCGCGGTCCTTGGATTTCCAGTATCCCATTCACTTTCACCAGTTCTGCATAACGCCGCCTTTGAATATCTAGGGATAGAAGGACGTTACGAAGCGATTGAAGTACCTTCTGGCAAGCTAGAGCATTTCATGCGTGAGAGCTCACAGAACTTTGATTATCTCTCGCTAACCATGCCGCTCAAAGAGGAGGTTCTGGGATTGGGATATGCAAGTGATCCACTTGTGCA
>CAFAZZ010000018.1_pt1 | contig 12663 bp, 13 predicted proteins | sample 7267931 | NCBI WGS metagenome assembly CAFAZZ01 (sample SAMEA6814014, study PRJEB35770) | uncultured Actinomycetes bacterium | biome: Freshwater; feature: Freshwater reservoir; material: water | place: Czech Republic | collected 2016-04-20 | depth 30m m | reverse complement strand
CTTTGCGTTCATCATTTACCCCTACATACAACATGTCGATCAATCTCATTGCTCGCTTCGGTCGCGAACGTGCGCATGGAAGCCTTGAATCTTCATTCGCACAATTTCAGGCCGATAGGGCAGTTGTGGGATTAGTCCGGCAGATTCGAAAGAATAATTCCGCTGCCGCAGAACTTGAAGAGTCGGCGCAATGTCACCTTGGCAACTTCTCGGATTATTCCAGGATCAGAATTGATATCAAAGAGCTAGAACGTCTCTTGAGTAAACGAGATAGTCGGCGAAGTATCGATCAACGTCAACGCGTTAAATTGGAGAATGAGCTTGATGGTATGAGGCGAGCACTTCGACAACATTCATGCCATTCTTGTAACGACCGAGAAACACACGCCCGCTTTGCTGAAAAGGCGGACCGTCTTAATCGAGAGTCTGAGGGGCTTCGAGCGCGAGTTGAAAATCGCACACACGTTATTTCAAAGACCTTCGACAGAATCTGCGATGTTCTTACTCACCTCGGATATATCGAAGGAGAAAAACCTCTTGAACAGGGCAAGATTCTTGCCAAGATTTTTGCCGAATCTGATCTGCTCTTAACCGAATCTATTCGTCGAGGTGTATTCGAGGGTTTGAGTCCGACAGAACTTCTATCGGTTGCCTCCGCCATGATTTACCAAGGAAGAAGTTCCGAGCCGTATTCGCCAAAAATGCCCAACGAAAACGTTACGCAAGCACTTGTCGCCGTATCACGAATCTGGATTGAACTAGAGGCAATCGAGAATCAGTTTGATGTGAAGACGCAACGCGAACCAGACTTCGGCTTCTGTTATGCATCTTTCCGATGGGCAAATGGGAATTCCCTCAGCAGTGTTCTCAAGGGGACCGAGATGACTGTAGGAGATTTCGTGAGAAGCATTAAGCAATTGATAGATCTGCTTACTCAAATAGGAGGTGCAGCCGAAGATTTACGTCCTGCATGTCGCGAAGGAATCAAACGTTTGGATAGAGGAGTCGTTTCATATATGTTGGGCGAACTATGACTCTGATGCTCTTAGATAGCGCCTCTCTTTGGTACCGCGCTTACTATGGAATGCCGGACACCTTGCTCTCACCATCAGGAATGCCGGTCAATGCCATACGCGGTTATCTTGATATGACAGCACGCCTCATAGGAATGTATTCACCCAACCGCATCGTCGCATGTATTGAGGGAGATTGGCGTCCATCCTGGCGTGTGGATCTTTTTCCTGATTACAAAGCGAATCGATTGGAAGAAGAGAGTGAAGAGGAAGAAGAGCCCGAGACTCTGACACCTCAAATACCTGTCCTACTCGATCTCTTGGATGCATTCGGAATTCCTATGCTTGGTGTCGACGACTATGAGGCAGATGATGTCATGGCAACCTTCGCAGTCAAAGAACAAGGACCTATACGAGTTGTTACGGGGGATAGGGATCTCTTTCAATTAGTTGATGACAAACGAGATGTAAAAATTGTTTATTTAGCGCGCGGAATCTCGCAACACGATTTGGTTGATACGCAATGGGTCTCGGAAAAATATGGGATTCCGGGGGATAGGTATGCACTCTTTGCAATGTTTCGAGGCGATCCTTCGGATGGGCTTCCCGGCGTTCGTGGAATCGGAGAAAAGGGAGCTGCTCTGATTGCAAATCATTTTGAAACTGTCGAGGAGGCCCTTGCCGGAGCAAGAGCTGAACATGCTGCGCTGAGCAAATCACTTGCAAAGAAGATAATTGATGGTGCGGATTACCTCAAGATTGCACCAACATTGGTCCACTGCGCCAAAGACGTTGCTATTCCAACTATGACGATCGAGATGCCCACGAAACCCGATGACCTTTCATCCATCTATCAGATAAAGGAAGAATATGGTTTGGGCGCAAGTGTTGACAGATTAATTTCTGCACTTGGTTGGTAAAGGAATTCTTGTATGAAACCCGTAATCCTTGTTCCTACCTATAATGAGTCAGAAACAATTGTCGATTTATTGAAAAAGTTGGCTCAACTTCATATTGCACGAGACTTTGATGTGCTCGTCATAGATGATAATTCACCAGATAACACTGCAAATATCGTAGAAAGTCTCGATATTCCCTGGGTACAAGTCCTTCGCCGATCTCACAAAGATGGTTTGGGTAGCGCTTATCGCGCGGGGTTCGCACAAGTACTCAATTCAGATATCTATTCAAGAGTTGTCACGATGGATGCTGATGGCTCACATAGAGTTGAAGATTTACCAGCGATGCTCGATGCAACAGATGAGCCACTTTCAATGACGATCGGGACTCGTTGGATAACAGGTGGCTCAGTAGTTAATTGGCCGAAAAGTAGACAATTACTCTCTAGGGCTGGTACTCGTTATGCCAGGTTAGCTTTAGAAATCCCGTTACACGACCTGACGGGAGGATTTCGGGTTTACACCAAGGAACTCTTGTCACAGTTAAATCTCGATGAGATGAAAGCCTCCGGATATTGCTACAGCCTTGAAATGGCGATGGCCTCAGAACTTGCTGGAGCGACGATGATCGAAGTGCCTATAACTTTCGTAGAGAGAATTAATGGAGTCTCAAAGATGAGCCGAAGTATCGTCTTTGAAGCGTTATGGAGAACTACGCTCTGGGGCGTATCTAGACGGCTCAGACCTAACGCCGATAAGTTACATTATGTAAAGTAAGTAAAGAGAGGCTAAGCAAAGGCCTCTATCGGTGGGCACGAGCAGACAAGGTTCCTATCCCCGTAAGCGCCATCGATACGTCCAGTAGTCGGCCAATACTTTCCTTTAGCGCCAATTAACTCACCCGGAATAAGACCTGTCAGGGTCGCTGGGAAGGCTCCACGTTCGCGTGAGTAGCTTCTCTCCCACTGTGAATTGGCAATCGCTCCAATTGTGTGAGGTGCGTGTCGCAGAGCTGATTCTTCGACTGGAATTGTTCCGTCAATGATCTCTTTAATTTCACCACGAATTGCAATCATCGCATCGATAAAACGGTTCATCTCGAGAATATCTTCTGACTCTGTGGGTTCAATCATTAAAGTTCCTGCAACAGGAAAAGACATAGTGGGCGCATGGAAACCAAAGTCCATCAAACGCTTTGCAATGTCATCGACTGTTACACCAGAAATCTTTGTTATATCGCGTACATCAAGAATGCATTCATGGGCAACGAGCCCCTTATTGCCGGTATACAGGACGGGATATGCATCCTTTAATCGGTGAGCCATGTAATTGGCATTGAGAATTGCCACTTCAGTTGCATGGGTAAGGCCTTCTCCCCCCATTAATCGGATATAGGCCCATGAGATTGGCAAGATACTGGCAGAACCAAACGGTGCAGCTGAAATCGGGCCAGGACCTGTTACAGGACCAGCAAGCTCATCCATCGGATGGTTCGGTAGGAAAGGTGCCAAATGCGCCTTTGAGATAACAGGACCAACGCCCGGTCCCCCACCACCATGAGGAATGCAGAAAGTCTTATGAAGATTCAAGTGTGAAACATCTGCGCCGAACTTTCCAGGTTGTGCAGTACCAACAAGCGCGTTGAGATTTGCACCATCTACATACACTTGTCCACCGGCATCATGAACAAGTCCGCAAATTTCGCTAATCGCTGACTCAAAGACACCGTGAGTTGAAGGGTATGTAACCATTAAAGCGGCCAGTGTCGAACCATGTTCAGCAATTTTTACCTTGAGATCATTGACACTCACATTGCCTGCATCATCACATTCAATAACAACTACTTTCATACCCGCCATCACAGCACTTGCAGCATTTGTGCCATGGGCACTTGAAGGAATGAGGCAAATATTTCGACCATGATCTCCGCGAGAATCATGATAATTACGAATTGCCAGCAGACCCGCAAATTCGCCTTGGCTTCCTGCATTGGGCTGAAGAGATACAGCGTCATACCCAGTAATTTCAATTAACCACTGAGAAAGTTGGTCAATGAGAAGACGTGAACCGCGAGTTTGATCGGCCGGTGCAAATGGGTGCAGAGAAGCGAACTCTGGCCAGGTCACTGCCTCCATCTCGGTTGTTGCGTTGAGTTTCATTGTGCAAGAACCGAGTGGAATCATTGTTCGGTCGAGCGCCAAATCACGATCTGCAAGAGTGCGTAGATAGCGCAACATAGATGTTTCGGAGAAGTAGGTATTAAAGACTGGGTGCTGAAGATAGGCGCTACTTCGCTTAACTGAATCTGAAATCTTTGAAGGCGGTGCATCAACAATTCCTAAGATTTCAAGAACATCCGCAAAAGTCTTTTCTGTCGTTGTCTCGTCGAAGGAAATTCGAACTTGAGTGTCAGAGACCTTTCCGAAATTAATCTTCTTTGCCCGTGCCGCTGCATGGATTGCCTGCGCATTCTTTACATCTACGGTAACGGTGTCGAAGATAATGTCATTGCGTGATGACGAAGCGCTCTGAAGGCGAGATGCAAAGCTATGAATCCGTTCTGCAATCTGGGCCAGACCTTTTGGTCCATGCCACATGGCATAGAAGGCGCTCATATTTGCAAGAAGTACTTGCGCTGTACAGATATTGCTCGTTGCCTTATCGCGCCGGATATGTTGTTCGCGAGTTTGAAGCGCTAGACGAAATGCAGGATTGCCATGTGAATCCACGCTCTGACCTACAAGACGTCCAGGAAGTGAACGCTCTAGTCCGGTGCGAACTGCCATGAAACCTGCGTGCGGACCGCCGAATCCCATAGGAATGCCGAAGCGCTGTGCTGATCCCACGGCAATATCTGCACCCCACTCCCCTGGAGCTTTTAGGAGAGTCAATGCGAGAAGGTCAGTTGCTGCAATCACCAATGCGTTCTTTGAATGCGCGAAGTCAGTAACCTTTGAATAATCACAAATCTCTCCGGTTGTATCTGGGTATTGCAGAAGAAGACCAAAGAATTCCCCGTCATAGCCGTCACGAGCCACATGCCCTGAATCAACTTCGACAACTTTGATTCCTAACGGTTTTGCACGAGTTATGACGACCGCCTTAGTCTGCGGATGTACATGTTCTTCAATTAAGAAAACTGCATCATCAGATGCCTTTGAAGAACGGCGAGCTAGGGTCATCGCCTCGGCCGCAGCAGTTCCCTCATCGAGCATTGATGCATTTGCCAGAGCAAGGGCTGTCATATCGCAGATCACGGTTTGAAATGCAAAGAGCGCTTCGAGACGCCCTTGAGAAATTTCAGGTTGATAAGGCGTGTATGCGGTGTACCACGCTGGATTTTCTAAAACATTTCTCTTGATTACTGGCGGAGTAATTGTTCCGTAATAACCCCCACCAATCAGTGAAGTAAAGACTTCATTCTGGGAAGCAATGTCACGAAGCTCTGCGATAACTTCAACTTCACTCTTGGCTGCATCTAAGACATCTTTGAGTTGCTTTTCAATATGAATATTTTCAGGAACCACATCAGCGATGAATCTCTTAATATCCGAATAGCCGAGTACGCCGAGCATCTCGAGTTCATCCGATGCTGATGGACCGATATGACGATCTTCGAACTCCTGATAATTGCTCAACGAGCTACTCTCCTAAAAGATGCAATGACGCGCTAGAGGAGAAATATAGAAGTCTTAAGCGCCCTTCGCCTTTCGACGGAGTGAGAGTTCATCGTTATTTTCGCCACCAACAGTCTCACCGTTGACCTCACCTTGAAGGGTTGCTAGCGACCCTTCGACTTCATGCCAAACTTTGCCAACTGCAATTCCAAATACACCTTGGCCACCCGCAAGTAGATCGATAATCTCATCAGGACTTGCGCACTCGTAGATTGATGCACCATCGCTCATTAACGTGATTCGCTCTAGTTCTGTAACTCCACGGCTACGAAGATGATCGACAGCTGTGCGAATATTTTGAAGTGATACACCAGCATCAAGAAGGCGCTTAACAATCTTAAGAACGAGAATGTCACGGAAACCGTAGAGACGAGCGCTTCCAGAACCTGTTGCTGTACGAATCGAAGGTTCGACTAAACCAGTCCGAGCCCAGTAATCGAGTTGACGATAAGAAATACCTGCAGCAGAACACGCAGTTGCGCCGCGGTAACCAATTTCAAATTCTTGATCTGTCACGAGAGGGGGCTCGCTTTCACGTAGTGGGGTTAGCGCAAAGGCTACGCCTCTCCGCCTCAGATATCCGATACCGACACGAACAAAACCTCTACTTGAGGTTGAGACTCCAAGGCTACCCTGCGAAATCTTCTGGGTTGATTCCATCTAGGAACTCGCGGAAAGCTTCGAGCTCCTGGTCCCCCGCAGCTGAAACATCGTTGGCCACCTGCTCAGGGATATCGATCCCGACCTCGTCCAACAACTCGCTATTGACCATGATGTTGCTCTTGGTCCGAAGAGCAACTGCTATCGCATCAGATGGTCTGGCTGAGAGCGGTTCTAGAGCCCCTTCGGAGTTACGAAGCAAGAGTTCGGCGAAGAAGACGCCATCTCGAATATCGGTGATGTGGACACTTGTGAGAGTTATGTCTACACGATCAAGAAGGTCTCGTATTAGATCGTGGGTAAGTGGGCGCTGTGCCTCTAAACCTTGTTGGGCGAATGCAATGGAAGTCGCCTCTACCGCTCCAACCCAGATTGGGAGGAAGCGAGTTCCACCGATTTCTCTGAGTAGGACAATCGGCTGATTCGATGGCATCTCAATGCGAACGCCAACGACCTCTACCTGAACCAGCACGATTGTGTCCTAAAAAATCGATTAGCGAAGACGATTTAATCCGCCGCGAACAAGCGCTGCGTGGAGACGAACCGATAGAGATGCAATCTCCTTCTGTACTTCCTCGGCGCGCGCCTTTGCTTCACTGCTCTTCTGACGAGTAAATGGGGTGATGACTTGTTCGATGAGACCAATTTCGCGATCGGCTGCAGATTTGAATGAACGAAGATGGCGCGGCTCGATTCCAAACCCTGCCATCTCGGCGACAGCCTTTGCGACTGAGAGTGCATCGCTGTCGTAGTGACGTCCACGAATAGTAATCAATCCAAATGATTCAAGTTCTACGAGTTGGCCATCTTCTAAACCCGATGCCTTTAATAGCTCTTCGCGCGAAAGACGCATCTCAGACTGTTCTGCAAATGCTGCTGGAGCAAATTCGCCATCAATAGTTGCTAAACCTAAAGTCGGACGAGGTGATGGGACCCCACCTTGGGCTGCAGGTTGCAATCCTCGATCTAGGGCATCGAGGTTCTCTTTAATAACTTTTAGGGGTAGGTACTGATCTCGCTGAGCAAGCAGCACATAGCGCAGACGCTCAAGGTCAGTCGTTGTAAATTTGCGGTATCCCGAAGGTGTGCGTTGAGGCTCAATGAGCCCTTCAGATTCTAGAAATCTAATCTTAGAGATTGTGATGTCAGGAAAATCCCCGCGCAATTTTGTGAGTACTTCACCAATACTTAAATACGCACGTGCTGGAACGCTCATTTACTTCTCCCCTACGAGTTTGCTGCCAATAAAGAGCAGATGAAATTTTCCAATTTGAATCTCGTCACCCGAAACTAAATTCTTCTCAGTGACAGATTGATTATTGACGTATGAACCATTGAGACTTCCGGAATCCTTAAATGTGAAGGAATCTCCGTTCTTCTCGATTGATGCATGCTTGCGAGAAACAGTTATATCGTCAAGAAAGATTGAACTTTCAGGTGAACGACCAATCGTTACTCCATCGGAAGTAACGAGGAATCTCGCGCCTTTCTGCGCACCACGATGGATAAAAACCATTGCGGAGTTGCCATCACTTGCAAGAACACCATTAATTATCTGGCGTTCTTCATCAGTTGCGTGTCCGATGAGATCATTGATGAGATCGGCTGGGGAATTGCCTACTACTGAACGAAGTCCGAGGTGGAGAGTGCTGGTGAGTTCGCGATCTTCATCTGGCTTAGCCATCGAACTCCCCTTTAGCTCTTTCGCGCCCTCGACTTTGGACGTCAACTTAAGGGTGACACTAGAGAGTTAAAAACGATAAATCAAGCCGAGATTTAGGCTGTAATCGACCCGTATTCAGCTGCAGAAAGCAAGCCGGTCGGTTCAGAGGAGACTTCTATTTCCACTAACCACCCTGCTCCATAAGGATCCGAATTAATTAACTCAGGGGCGTTGGCCAATGCATCATTGATAGCAACAACGGTTCCTGTGACTGGAGCAAAAATTTCAGAGACGCTCTTTGTTGATTCGACTTCTCCGCAGACCTTATCCGCAGTGACAACTTCACCGATCTTAGGCATCTGCACATAAACAATGTCGCCTAGAGCTCCTTGCGCATAATCGGTAATTCCCATTCGAAGGCGAAGCGCGTTTGAAGTCGATGCAACCCACTCGTGCTCTTTTGTGTACTGCAAATCTGATGGAATGTTCGACATTGTCTGCTCCTACTGACCCTCGATTATGTGTGGTCGAACTGTAATGGTCTTTATGGCAGTACGGAAATATCCAATCGCCGTGCCAACGTAGAGCGTCACACCCCAGATCGCAAAAGCCCAGCCAAAGATGAATGCCACAGTCCCAAACCAGGAATCACTCAATGCAAGTAGCAAGAAAGGGAAGGCGTAAAGCAGATTGAAGGTGGCAGCCTTTCCGAGGTAGGTGACTTTGAGCGGCGCAAATCCCTTGAGTTGCAGAAATATTGCCACCACAAGCATAAAGAGATCACGGAAAACTAGGATTGCAATCAACCACATTGGGATTGCATCTCTGATGTAGAGAACCACAAGAGTCGCAACGATATAGAGGCGATCAATTGTTGGATCTGCAATCTCACCAAATCTAGACTCTTGGTTGAGTGCGCGAGCCAATTTGCCATCGAAGTAATCCGTGGCTCCACCTAAAGCCAATGTAAGAATTGCCCATCCATCAGCGTTTCGACTCAGTGCTAGAGCTATAAAGAGCGGAATGCCCAGGAAGCGAAGTAACGTCAGAGCATTTGGAATGGTTAACACCTACTACTCCTTATCTCTTTCCTTTACTCGGATGGCTACTTGTACTGGAGTACCTGGAAACTTGAACTCTTCTCGGAGCCGTCTTTCGATAAATCTACGATATGAAGCTTCAATCCAGCCAGAAGAGAAGACAACAAATTTTGGTGGCGCGATTCCTGCTTGGGTTGCGTAATAAACCTTTGGTTGCTTACCGCCGCGCACTGGAGGTGGGGTCGCGCCGATGAGTGCACCTAAGAATGAATTGAGCTTTGCTGTCGGAACTCGACGTTCCCACGAATCAATAGACGTTCTCAACGCGGGGGCGAGTCTGTCTCTATGCCAACCTGTTTTGGCGGCAACATTTACAATCTGTGCCCATTCAACTTGATCAAGATGGCGCTCTATCTCTTTATCAAGTTGAGTTCGGCGATCTTCATCGACGAGATCCCACTTATTCATCACAATAACCATCGCCTTCCCGGCCTCTTCGACCATCGTGATGATACGTAAATCTTGTTCAGAAATTGGCACCGATGCATCGAGAACAACTACAGCGCACTCACAACGTTCAAGCGCTGTTTGAGTTCGAAGAGTCGCGTAATAGTCAGTACCGCTAGCTTGATTCGCTCGCTTTTTGAGACCTGCTGTATCTACGAAGCGCCAGATGCTTCCACCAAACTCAATGAGCTCATCAATGGGATCGCGAGTTGTTCCAGCCACGTCATCAACAATTGAACGGCTCTCCCCCGCCAGTGCATTAAAGAGACTGGATTTACCTACATTTGGGCGCCCAATAAGTGCGATGCGACGGTATCCATCTTGAACCTGAGCTGAACCGACTTCTGGAAGCTCCTTGATGATTGCATCGAGCAAGTCTCCGCTTCCGCGACCATGTAACGCCGAAACAAAATGGGGCTCGCCTAAACCTATATTCCATAGCGCATGAGCATCTGATTCATCATTATCGCCATCAACTTTATTTGCAACAAGAATCGTCGGCTTCTTAGCTTTACGAAGTTCTTGAACCAAGATGTCATCTTCATCAAGGGCTCCGACTTGCGCATCAACAACAAAACAGAGAACGTCAGCTTCTTGCATGGCAAGTTCTGCACTTGCACTGACCTGTACGGAAATACCATCAGGTTTTGATTCCCAACCACCAGTGTCCATGATGATGAAACGTCGACCGCCCCATTCGCATTCGTATTGCACGCGATCGCGCGTTACACCTGGCGTATCTTCGACAATTGCTTCACGTCGACCAATGAAACGGTTAATCAATGTTGACTTTCCAACATTTGGTCGGCCCAAGATTGCAACAATAGGCAGACCAAGGAGCGAGCGTTGCGACAAGATCTCCCAGATACGATCAATCGTTTCTTCAAGTGAAATCTCGGTTGAATCAATATGCACTGCGTCATTAGCCATGGCTAGTGGCGAAAATGTACGAGTCGAATCAATTTCATCGCGCGCATGAAGCGACTGCGCAACTGCGGCTTTGCCTAAAGAATTTTCAGCAAATTCTGCATCTCGACGATCTGCACGTGCTGAAATATCCGCAGTCAGATATATCTTCAGCGCTGCTTCTGGACATACAACTGTGCCTATATCTCGACCTTCTACAACAATTCCGCGATCGGCCTTCTCAATGATGGATCTCTGCAACGCAAGTAATTCACTGCGAATCTCAGGAAGTGCGCTAATGACAGATACTTTGTCGGTCACCTCATGAGACCTAATTTCAACTGAGATGTCTGTGCCACCCAGAAACACTTTTGGATCTCGTGGATTTGAATTGAAGGTAATTGGAGAATTACTGAGCGCCGCGATAATTTCATCTGCCTTTTCACTCTTTATCGATAAAGAAAGAAAAGTCACGGCACGGTAGAGAGCGCCGGTATCCAAATAATTCCAACCAGCTCGAAGTGCAACTGCTTTGGATGTGCTTGATTTGCCAGAGCCACTTGGACCATCTAGCGCTACAACAATCATTTTTCAGCCCATCGTTAGTTGAATAAGTCTATTGCCTTTTCCGTCGAGTAATTACTTCCTTGGAGAATGAACGCTCCATCCGCGAGATTTTAGATGTTCAGATAGTTTCTCTGCATCGCTAGCAGACAGTGCAAGGGTGATTAATCCAGTAAATTGACCAGGACTATGTTCAATCGTTAGATCTTCGACATTCACTAGCGCTGATGCACATTCATCAAAGAGTGAAGCAAGTTGTCCAGGTTTATCTTCAATGACAATAGGCAAGTACGTGTACTCGCGAGCCTTGCCTCCATGTTTACCAGGAATACGAGCTCGTCCACGTTGACCATCGGAGATAAATTTTTCAATTGAATTCTGATCGCTTAATGTTTGAATGAGATTTGCGAGATCTTCGGCAAAGGCAACGAGTAAAGGAGTCAGCGCTTGGTTATTTGCCGAAACAATCTCTTTCCACAACTTTGCATCTGAGGATGCGATCCGCGTGCTATCTCTAAGCCCTGCACCCGCAAGATTGAGCCAACTCTCATCTGCCCCATTGAGCTGTTTTGCCAGAAGGGAAGAAATCAACTGAGGCAGATGCGAAACCAGCGCTACCGCTTTGTCATGCTCGGCTGAATCAAGGTCAATCTGATGGGCTCCCAAGAGTTCAATCAACTCAGAAGCCAAAAGCAGCACATCCTCATCTACCCCAGCGCTATCGATAATCCATGGGCGGCCCTTGAAAAGGTCGGCTCTGGCAGACTCTGCGCCACCCACTTCGCGGCCAGCCATTGGATGAGTGGGAAGAAATCTCTGCAATGGCAGCTTTGATGCTGAAACGTCAACCTTAACTTTAGACTTAACTGAACTAATATCTATAAATGCTGACTTTGGGTTAGAGGCAAATTCGCGATCGAGTACTGAATTCAGGGCGCTAATGGGGGTCGCAAAGATTACGAGGTCTACCGGGTGATCGGATGAACTCTGTACAAGGTCATTGGCAAGATTTTCAGCGCGTTGATCAAGGTCTTGCATCGTCACGCCGACCCCTTTAAGGGATAGACCTAGCCCAATTGAGGTCCCAATCAGCCCCGAACCTACGATCTTTACATGAGAAAGTGTCATATCTACCCGCTTATTGGGCTATATCTCGACGTAGCGACTTCGCTCCGTGAAGGTAAATATGGGTTATTTCATCCTTGGATCGAGCACTTTCAACATGGGCCATCACGCGTACGGTGCGAGGTAGCGCGCCTGGAACGTCAATTTCTACAGCACAGATCAGAGGAGTGTTCTCAAATCCGACAGTCCGAGCTGCCGCCGCCGGAAATGCGGCATCAAGATCTGGGCTTGAGGTAAAGAGAACTGAAATCACATCGTTTGCCGTTAACTCATTGGATTCGAGCATCTGGGTTATGAGCTCTTGAGTGGCAGCTGAAATCGACTCGGCGGTATTGGACTCAACCTGAGTAGCGCCTCGAATAGCTCTCACTGACATTGTCCAATCCTACCCTCTCGCATAGAAGGCGCACGCTAGATATTTAGTGTTTTGACGATAAATAACTAAACCTCTTTCTTGCCTTTTGCCCGCTGAGAATCTCGGATCTAACTGAGATATCGACCTGACTCCCAATCGCTATTATCGATAAATAGATACTTATCGACCCTACATCAGCGTCAAAATATCGATAAATAAATTTTTATTGATTGAGGAAATTGGAATATAAATTT
>CAFAZZ010000017.1_pt1 | contig 13666 bp, 13 predicted proteins | sample 7267931 | NCBI WGS metagenome assembly CAFAZZ01 (sample SAMEA6814014, study PRJEB35770) | uncultured Actinomycetes bacterium | biome: Freshwater; feature: Freshwater reservoir; material: water | place: Czech Republic | collected 2016-04-20 | depth 30m m | reverse complement strand
CTGCAACTTCATAGGTGATATCTGTAAATGATTCACCACCGCGACCTGTCGCCCATGCTGGGATAGAACGGTCACCAAAATCACGCTTAATAGGCTTGCTCACGATTCCTCCATTTGGTCTACGAGCGATAGCCTACGCGGGCAATGGAGCAGAACGCACAACGAGAACTTCGCTCGGCTAATCCCGAATGGACAGTCAGCGAATTGATGGCTCGTATCGCGAAGGCCTTGGCATCAGATGGCCCTGCGCTGGCCTTTGGAAAAGTAGCTAGCACTCATGCGCCTGCCGGAGTCAGCCTCGTAGTATCAACAACCGGAAGTTCTGGTATTTCAAAAGAGGTTGGCCTTAGCTCCTCTGCAATTCTTTCTTCCGCGAGAGCTTCAAATAAATATCTCAGTGCAGAATTTGGTAATTCTTGGTCACTCTTACTCCCTTTGACTCACATTGCCGGAATTAATGTACTTGTGCGCGCACTTGAACTTGGAACTGAACCAATCGATCTGCGAGGAGTGAGAGATCACTATCCGCGTGCAGATTTCACAGCAATAGTTCCAACGCAATTATTTAAGGCTCTCAATGGAGAATCGGCGCTATTGAAGCATTTGCAGGAAGCTAAAGCAGTCCTCGTAGGTGGCGCAGAACTAACGTCCGAACTCCATATGCAAGCTAAATCTGCAGGCATCAATGTCATCACAACATATGGAATGACTGAAACATGCGGTGGTTGTATATATGACGGAACTCCGCTCCAAGGTGTTGAAGTTGCAATTGATTCTGAACAATTGATTGCAATAAAAGCTCCGATGCTTGCTCAAACTTATCTTGGAGATCCAAAACTTTGGGAAGCATCTTTTGTAGATGGATGGTTCACGTCATCTGATCGTGGACACATCGAAAATAATCGACTTATTGTCCACGGAAGAAATGACGATGTAATTATTTCTGGTGGTGAAAACATCTCTCTCAGCGAAGTAGAACGTTCGCTTCAGGCTAATTTTCCTCACACTTTACTTGCCGCATTTGCAGTCAAAGATGCGCAATGGGGGCACTCACTTCACGTTGCACTCGCAGGAGAAGGTGCGCCTAGTGAAAATGATGTCCGCGCACATTTAACTGAAAAATTTGGCCCAGCGGGATCAGTCAAGGGATTTCTTTATCTTCACGATCTCCCACTTCTAGGAATCGGTAAAGTTGATCGAGGAAAACTTTCAGAACTTGCTACGGAGGCGACACATTAATATCTGGATACAGGGTTCACGACCAAGAACCCTTCCCGCAGCAATTGCTCCGGTTCTTGTTGCCACCGTTGCAGCCGGATCGCAATGGCGACCACTTCAAGCCGCACTTGCCCTCTTTGTGAGCTTGGCACTTCAAGTAGGTGTCAATTATTCAAATGACTACTCGGATGGCATTCGAGGAACAGATGACAATCGCATTGGTCCCACTCGACTCACAGCATCTGGATTAGCAACTGCGCAAGCGGTTAAGAATGCCGCCTTCCTATCATTTGGAGCAGCATCTATCGCGGGATTAGTTCTTGCTTCACTTTCTTCATGGTGGGTGATTCTGATCGGCATCACTTCAATTGCCGCAGCATGGGGATATACAGGTGGTGCAAATCCTTACGGATATAAAGGCCTTGGTGAAGTTTCTGTATTTATATTCTTTGGAGTAGTTGCAACGGTTGGTACATATTATGTTCAGACGTTGACTATCACATGGCTTGCATGTGCAGCATCGGTACCAATGGGCGCACTTGCATGCGCTCTCCTTGCCATCAATAACATTCGCGATCGCGCACAAGATGTAGAGGTCGGCAAAAAGACTCTGGCTGTTCGTTTAGGCGATAGAAACTCGCGGCTCTTTTTAGTGGTTTTACTTACGAGTGCCTACCTCTTTGCCGCATTAACGCTAAAACCGTGGGCGCTTATTACTGTGATAACACTTCCGCTCGCTGTAAAAATATCGCGAGCGGTTCTTTCAGGAGCGGTCGGAAGAGATTTGATCCCGTTGCTTGCCAAAACTGGTCAACTTCAACTGCTCTTTGCCCTCACATTCGCTTTGGGCCTTGCACTGTAAAGCCCTAGAATCTATCCATGATTAAGTTGGAAGGTCTCTTACTTCTCGTCTCACTTGCCTTAGTTCTTTACTCATTTATTGATTGTGCTCGTCGAGAAGATTATGAAATCAAAAAACTTCCAAAGTGGGCTTGGCTGCTCATCATCTTCTTCACCGGAATACTTGGAGCCCTTGCTTTTCTATTTATAGGTCGCACCACAAAGAACATTGGTGGGGTTAAGAAGCCAAAGAAACGCATCTTGCCACCGGATGATGATCCGGATTTTCTGCGCAGTATCTAAATTACAGACCTGAATATGTGTGTTTTCCGGTACCCCATACATTTACATAAACATAATTAAATAAGAATGTAGAGCCGGCAAAGATACAGAGCCAAGCTGCGCGACGTCCGCGCCAACCAACAGTTACACGCGCGTGAAGATAAGCAGCGTAAGCAACCCAGGTAATAAATGCCCAAGTCTCTTTTGGATCCCAACCCCAATAACGTCCCCATGCGCTCTCTGCCCAGATTGCGCCCGCTATAACAGCGAAGGTCCATAGCGGAAATACAAATGCAACAAGGCGATAGGAAAGTTGATCAAGTACATCAAGTGATGGAACTCGCTGCAACCATGTTGGTCGTGGGCCACGACTTTCTACTCGCTCGAGATAGAGATACGAGGCAGCCACAACATTTGCAAGAAGAAAGACTCCCCCTGAAATAATTGCAGCGGTAACGTGAATTACAAGCCAGGTTGATTTGAGTGCAGGAACAAGTGGAGCACTATTGCGATAGAGAAGAGTGATAGCTGTTCCTAAAGTGAGTAAAACTGAGAATGAGACGAAGACCCCAAGCCAGCGAAGATCATATTTGCGAAGTGCTGCCAGGTATGCACCAGTGAATGCAAGTGCACCGGTGATAGAGAACTCGTACATATTTCCCCAAGGTACGTGATGGGCAGAAATCCCTCGGGAAATTACTCCGGCAAGCAAAAGTAAGAAGCCGAGAATCATCATTGCAGTTGCAATGCGCGCAGTTTTTTCGGTGCGTTTAAAGTCTAAAGTTTTTACAAGAAGATTGCCCTGCGTGGAATCAGCAGCCTCTGGGGCGCGAACGGCAAATGCAGTTTCAAATGCATGTGCAATAAAAGAGATAGTAAAGAGAGCCATAGCTGAGTACACAAAATAATTTGATGTGTACGCCCAGGTTGTCTGCATTAATTTTCTCCCTTAATCGCTGTCACAAAATTCTGAATCTCTGTTTTAAGTCCTGGTGCTCCATTTTTTGCAAGTCCAGCAACTTCGACACCATGTGTCGTCACACGAATCCAGATTCGACGTCGACGACCATAGAGTGAAGATAAGAGACCAAGTACGGCAAGAATACCTCCGATAAGCGCATACTTCTTTCCGGGATCTTCAACTACTTGCAAATTGATCCATGGAACAACGTTCTCTAATGTGATGGAGCCCTCAGGATATGTAAATGTTTCTCCGGGTTTGATTGAGCCCAAACCAACCTTTGTCAGTTTTGCTGTATCAAGTCGATAGACAGATTGTGGAATGCCAGAATCCAAACCTAAATCACCTTTCCAGATGGAGAATAAAAGTTTTGGATCGAGTAGTTCGGGAAAAATTGAGATAGCACCTTGGGCAGGGGTTCTTGAATTAGTTGGCATAAATGAGCCAACAAAACCAACTTGCGGTTGCGCATCAGGAACTTTGATTGCACCAATAGAACGGAGATTTCCATCTTGCGGCAAGAATGGAACCGGCCCTTGAAGTGCGACATTTCCTTCTGAATCGCGAACTGTAACTACTGGGCTATATCCATTGGCTTGAAGATAGACGCGCGTATTACCAAAGGTAAGCGGCTTATTTACCTTAATGATTTCCTTACTAGTTTTGCCATTATCTGTGACGGTGACCCACGCTGTGTAATCCTTCGGGGCATTTGTCTTGGGATCATATTGAGCAACGAATTTATCAACCTTGATTTCAAAAGGGGAGAGAGAATTTTCACTGGTTAATTTGCCAAATGTAAGGGTGTCGTATGAAGTTGGAAGGTTAATAAATCGTTCACCGACATTAACAATCGCTTCACCCTTCATCCCAAAGAGTGAGCCGAAACTGATTCCAACTAAGACAAGAATTAATGAAAGGTGAAATAAGAGATTTCCTGTCTCTCTTAGAAAACCTTTTTCAGCGGAGATAGAGTCGTGCTCTTCTCTGATACGGAATCGGTTAGCTTTAAACCATTTTCGCGCCTTTTCGAGCGCTTGGTCATCGCCACTAAAAGTTTGGTGTTCTTCAAGTCTTGAAAGGTTTTTGGGAGTTGCTGGTGGTTGCGCACGCATAGCCTTGTAATGTTCGAAGCTACGCGGCAAAACACAGCCGATCAAAGAGATAAAGAGCAAGATATAGATAGCACTAAACCAAGGTGATCCATAGACATCAAAAAGTGAGAGGCGCTCATACCACTGTGCTAAGTGTGGATTGGCGGTGATGAAATCTCTTACTGCAATTGGGTTTGTAATTCGCTGCGGGATTAATGAACCCGGAATTGCCCCAAATCCCATCATCATCAAGAGAATGAGTGCAGTGCGCATGCTTGTTAATTGGCGCCAGGCATATCGCAAAAGGCCTATAAAGCCTAGTTCTGGAATCTCGACTTGGTTACTCATCAGATCACCGGCGCAAAATTTGAAATTAGCGAACGAATATCAATCATAAGTGTTGTCCATAAACCCGTGAGCTGCAGGATGCCAATAACTATAAGAAGCACTCCACCAATTTTTGAGATTTTGGAACCGCTTTTGGTGAGTGATTTACGAAGAGTTTTAGATTTATCCAGAAAGAGTCCTGTAGCGATAAATGGGAGTCCAAGTCCAAGACAGTATCCGAAGGAAAGTATCGCTCCACGGGTAGCACTTGATTCTTGAAATGCGAGTGCCTCAACGCTCGCAAGTGCGGGGCCTATACATGGAGTCCAACCGACACCAAAGAGAAATCCTAAAATTGGTGCACCAATGAGTCCACCCGTTGTGGAGATGCGAGGTTTGATTGTTGGCATAAGTGGAAACGCTCCGAGGAATAAGAAGCCCATCACTATCGTGAGAACACCCAATACGCGAGTAATGATCTCTTCGTTTGTTGAGACCCGTGCACCGAGTTCTCCGAAGAGCGCGCCATAAGAAATAAAGAGCGCGCTAAAACCTGCAACGAATAGAGTTGAGCCTAAGAGTATTTTTCCTCGTGCCTGTGAAAAGCCCGCAGCAAAAGATAGATAACCGGGAACTAGAGGCAAGACACATGGAGATAAGAATGAGATTAAGCCCGCGAATACAGCGATCGGAAATGCCGTAAGAAGAAAGCCGTCGAGAATATGGTTGACAACAAAATCTGTCATTCGGCGCTCACATCTTCAATGAGCTTGCTGAGCGATGCGACAGTAACTGAACCTGAAATTCGCGCGGCAACTCTGCCTTGACGGTCGATGATCACGGTGCTCGGAATCGCATTTGCCGGAAGCGATTTTCTAAAGCCAATTAAAATTGAATCATCGATCAGCGTTGGGTAAGGAGTCTTACGTTTACGCGCAAAAGCTTCAGCATTGACAGGGTTATCTCGTGTGAGGATTCCAATAAATTGCACCTCAGAATACTTACGTGCAAGCGCCGACAAGGTTGGTTCTTCTGCTCGACATGGCGAACACCATGATGCCCAGACGTTTACTACAGCAACTTTTCCAGTCACAAAAGAGAATTGACTGCCATTTAATGTGACTCCAGAAATACTGGGTGCGCTGATGCGGTCGGATTGCTTTATCTGAGTTACAGCTCCACTGCCCGCAATAAAACTCTGCTGCGCTTTTGAAGTTCCACCGTTACTGCAGCCAGAAAGTAAAAGGATTGCCGAGAGTATGAGAGCTGTTTTCTTCATTTTATTTCGATTGCAGCAGATGCTTGGCGGGTTCAGAGTAAGAAGTTCCTGTGATCATTCCATCTTCATCAAAATGTACGCTTGTCACGGATGCCAATGTGCATTCACGTTTGCGCGGATCGTGCAAGAGTCTGCGTCCTTCTATGGCGCTACGAAGTATCCAAATCGGCAATTGATGTGAAACGACAATCGCATCTTTTCCATCAGCAGCCTTTTTGGCGTCGAAGATCGCAGCCAGCATGCGTGAGATTTGTTCTTCGTAAGGTTCGCCCCAAGATGGTTTCCACGGATTGTAAAGATGGCGCCACGACGATGGATGCTTAAGTACGCCACTCCCGAACTCAAAAGATTTTCCTTCAAAAACATTTTCGGCTTCTATGAGGCGATCATCTGTAACTATAGGAATTGAATGTGCTCGCGAAATCGGAGCAGCAGTTTCTTGTGCGCGCTGAAGTGGAGAAACGTGTAGAGCACCAAGATTTATTGATTTGGACCAATCACCAATTACTTCAGCCATCTCTTCTCCGCGTTTTGATAATCGCCAACCTGGTTGACGACCGTAGAGAATTTTGTTGGGATTCTCTACCTCGCCGTGGCGAATTACGTGGACTGAGGAACTCATGGCGCTAAGCATAAAGCGTCGCAAAAGGCCTCTTATCTATAGGGTAGTGACATGGCACTCACCTCAAAACGAGCAGCCTTTTTCGATGTAGATAACACCCTTGTGCGAGGGTCCACTCTCTACTTTCTCGGACGAGGCATGTACCAACGTGGCTTCTTCACAAAAGCCGATATCTCTCGTTTTGTGGTGGCAAATTTAAGATTTCGCATGACTGGTACCGAAAAGAAAGAAGTGATCGAAAAATTTCAAAACGCAGCTACTGATTTCATTGGTGGGCATGCAGTCGATGACATCAAAAAAGTTGGCGAAGAAATTTATGACGAATTCGTTTCGCCTAAGTTATGGCAAGGAACTTTTGAAATCGCGAAATCTCATCTTGATAAAGGGGAAGAAGTCTGGTTGGTCACCGCTGCTCCCCAAGATATGGCAAATATAATTGCACAAAGGCTTGGGCTTACCGGAGCACTCGGCAGTAAAGCGCGCATTGAAAATGGTGTCTACACCGGGCATCTCGATGGAAAGCTACTTCATGGAATTGAAAAGGCGATTGCAATTCAAGAATTGGCTCGCATCCATGGCTTTGATTTACAGGATTGCTACTCCTATTCCGATAGCCATAATGACATTCCGCTTCTGCAAGCTGTCGGACATCCTTGTGCAATCAACCCTGATGCAATTTTGCGAATTCGAGCACTTGCTGAAGGCTGGCCAATTCACGATTTCAGACGCGCGCGTTTCCTCAACAGATTGCTCGGCCCTGCCGTCAGCAGATTCGCGGCGGTTGCAACCTGGCTAACGCCTCGTAAGCGCTAAGTAAGGTATTGATAGATTCCAATTAGCAGTCCATGCACAACAACGGCTATCGTTGGCAGGTTATGGAAATTCGCTCTTTCGCAGATTACCTTCGCGGCCTCGATGATGCTGCGTTAATTTCCATTTTCACTTATCGCCCCGATCTTGTAACTCCAGTACCGCCTGATATCGCAAGTCTTGCCGTGCGCGCTTCATCTGCCCCAAGCCTTGCCAGAGCAGTTGATGCACTCAATAAATGGCAACTTCAGGTCCTTGAAGTATGCGTAATTCTTGAAGAACCTTTTACCGAAAAAGAGGTTGCCGCACTTACTGAGAAGTCCGCACTCTTTCTCATCCCTGGTCTTATCGAACGAGGCTTGTTGTACTCAGATAATGATGGTTTGCGCACGCCCACTACTTTGAAAGATGTCCTCGGTAATGAAATCTCCGCTCTTGGACCATCTTCAATGGGCAAGTTGAAATTGAAGAAGCTAGATGAAGCGCCTGCTGCATCAAAGAAAGTTCTTGATGCGATGGTGTGGGGTCCACCTCGCGGAACTATTGGCGATATCAAGAAACCTGGTGCCGGGGTTCAGTGGTTACTTGAAGAAGGTTTCTTAATACCTTTTAATCAACAAACCGTTGTACTTCCAAAAGAGGTTGCAATCTACCTACGTGGTAATAAAGTTCATAGAGAGTGCGAAACAACTCAACCTGCAGTTACTGGCGATAAAAGAGATCAGCGCAATGTGCAACTTGCAGCGATTGCAAACATTGCAACTTTCCTTCGTTGGACCGAAGAGATTCTTAATTTCTGGGCACAAGAACCGGCATCAGCGCTTCGCTCTGGCGGGCTTGGTGTACGTGACCTAAAAGAGATATCCCTCCATCTAGGTGTTGATGAAAATTGCGCAGCATTTGTTGCTGAAATTTCTTATCTTGCGGGGTTATTAACTATTGATCCAGATGATCGAATCCTTCCTACACATCAATTTGATATCTGGTTAACACAGAGCTCTTCTATGAGATGGCAGATTTTGGCTAGTGCATGGTATTCATCATCACGTCTGTCAGGACTAGTAGGTAAAGAGGGCAGTAAGAATGTTGCACCTCTTGGACCCGAACTTGATCGCTCAAACGCAGCTAGTACCCGTCGCCTGACTCTCAGCCTGTTACGCGAGAACTTAAACATTGCTCCACATTTTGATTCAATCTTTTCTGCGGCGCTTTGGATTTCACCTTCCAAGCGTTCTGGTGGATTACACAAGGATTACATCCTCTGGACCTTGCGTGAAGCTGAGTGGCTCGGAATGACGGGACAAGGAGCTATTTCTCCTTACGCTATTGAATTTCTTGAAGGAAATGATGTAACTGCTATCGACTCAGACTTACCAAAATCGGTAGATCACATTTTGATTCAAAGCGATAACACTGCGATTGCTCCAGGACCTCTTGAACACGAAGTGGCACAAGAGCTTGCGTTGATTGCCGATGTGGAATCTCGAGGCGGGGCAACAGTCTTCCGATTCTCTGAAGGATCGATTCGACGTGGCCTCGATCATGGTCGCACTGGTGACGAGATTACAAAGTTCCTTACGAAGACATCAAAGACGCCAATGCCTCAGCCGCTCGAATATCTCATTGCAGATGTTGCGAAGAAGCACGGCAAGCTGCGCGTTGGCAATACTGCATCCTTTATTCGCTGCGAAGATTCAACACTTATCACTCAGATACTCGGTGATAAGCGTCTAGAAATATTGGGATTGCGGAAGATTGCACCTGAAGTTCTAATCTGCGGCCACGATGCTGCAGAGGCGATGAATATTTTACGAAGCTGCGGTTATCTTCCTGCTGGCGAAGATTCACGAGGGCTCTTACTCAGTGGGCCGCGAATTCAGCGAGCACAAACGAAAGCGCGACCGCCAAGAATTATTGGGGAATTTGATCGTCTTAATCAAAATGACATTGAGAATGCACTTCGCGCTCTTCGCACTGGCGAAAAGTCGAGTCGCAAACAGAGCACTATGCGCAATATTGCGACTGAAGCACTAGGTTCTCTTCCTCGCACAACTGCAAATGAAACACTTGATTTGTTAAGTGACTATCTTCAAAATCAACCCAATAAGTCACTCTCAATTGGATATGCAGATAACAATGGATTGGTTTCGCATCGAATCATCGACCCACTCAAATTATCTGCGGGCTCACTTATTGCGCGCGACCATGCAACGGGCGAAGTACAGACCTTCAGAATCGCTCGAATCACGGGGGTTGCAGCTTTATGACAAGCGAGAAAGCCCCCGAATACGGCAGACTTGAGCCTATGTTGGCAGCTCTTGAAGCACTCGTACGGTGTGAATCACCGACAGAAGATCTTGAGGCATGTCGTTCTGTCGTTCATCTCGCAAGCGATATAGCTACTCGCGTACTCGGCGTTCCTGCGCAGATTAAAGAGATTGAAGGACGACCAGTTTTCTGGTGGGGTGCAGAAAAACCAGATGTAGTTGTACTTGCACACCTCGATACTGTGTGGCCGAAAGGTTCCTACCAACCACTGTGGGAAGTTAACGGAGATGTTCTGCGTGGACCCGGAACATTTGATATGAAAGCTGGATTTATTCAAGCCTTGTATGCGCTCAAAGGTATCGAAGGTTCTGTTGCCCTTGTTGCGACAACGGATGAAGAGACTGGAAGCCGCGCATCAAAGGCGCTCATCAAAGATCTTTCAAAAGAATCCAAGGCTGTGCTTGTGCTTGAAGCATCTCTTGATGGAAAGGTAAAGACGGGGCGCAAGGGCACAGCGATGTATCAAATCAAAGTTCATGGTCTTGCAGCTCATGCTGGCCTCGAACCTGAAAAAGGAATAAATGCGACAACCGAAATTGCACATGCAATCTTGGCGCTTGCCCAATTAGAAAATCTTGAACATGGTACAACTGTTGTACCAACATTGCTGCACTCTGGAAATACAACAAATACCGTTCCAGATCTTGCAGTGCTTGATGTCGATGCGCGTTCATTCTCGCAAGCTGAACTCGAGCGCGTAGATGCTGCAATCAAAGAGTTTCTTCCCGTTAATCCCAACGCTCGCTTTGAAATCACTGGCGGGCTTAATCGCCCACCATTACAACCAACCTCAACGCAATATCTCTATGAACGTGCAGAAAAAGTTGCAGCAGCCCTTGGGATGAAACCACTGGGATCTGCTCAGGTTGGTGGAGCAAGCGATGGAAACTTCGCTGCAGCCGCTGGTGCGCAGGTACTTGATGGACTTGGCGCCGTAGGCGGAGGAGCTCATGCACCAAACGAATGGGTCAGTATCTCTTCGATGCAAGAGCGAAGCGATTTCCTTCACGCCTTTATTAAGGATTTGTTGTCATGACCGATGGACCACTAATTGTTCAGAGTGATAAGACTCTTCTTCTCGATGTAGATCACGCACTTTCGACCGAATGTCGCAGAGCAATTGCGCCCTTTGCCGAACTCGAACGTTCACCTGAGCACATCCATACTTATAGATTGACCAATTTAGGTCTTTGGAATGCACGCGCTGCAGGACATGATGCAGAACAAGTGATTGATACTCTCATCAAATACTCGCGCTTCGCAGTTCCCCACTCACTCCTTGTCGATGTAGCAGAAACAATGTCTCGCTACGGTCGACTTCGTCTTGAAGCAGATCCTGTCCATGGACTGATTCTCGTCACAACAGATACGGGAGTTCTGGAAGAAGTCATACGAGCAAAGAAGATTGCACCTCTCCTGGGAGTTCGCATCGATAAGGAAACAATTGCCGTGCACCCAAGCCAGCGAGGTCAAATAAAGCAATCGCTGCTTCGACTGGGATGGCCCGCTGAAGATTTTGCAGGTTATGTTGATGGTCAGGCCCATGACATTGCGCTGAAAGAAGATGGATGGAAGATTCGCCAATATCAAGAACATGCAGCTGAAGGTTTCTGGCATGGTGGGTCGGGAGTAGTTGTACTTCCATGCGGCGCAGGAAAAACAATTGTTGGGGCAGCAGCTATGGCGCATGCCAAGGCAACTACTTTAATTCTTGTGACCAACACAATTGCTGCACGCCAATGGCGTGACGAACTCCTTAAGCGCACAACATTGACGGAAGAAGAGATAGGTGAGTACTCAGGGGCAAAGAAAGAGATTCGCCCTGTAACTATTGCTACATACCAAGTTATGACAAAGAAGAAGAATGGTGTCTACGCCCACTTGGATCTATTTGATACTCATGACTGGGGATTGATTATCTATGACGAGGTACACCTTCTTCCCGCCCCAATCTTTCGATTTACAGCCGATATCCAATCGCGCCGTCGTCTTGGTTTAACTGCAACGCTCGTTCGCGAAGATGGAATGGAAGGCGAAGTCTTTTCTCTGATAGGTCCAAAGAGATTTGATGTCCCTTGGAAAGAGATTGAATCTCAAGGTTATATCGCTCCAGCAGAATGTATCGAAGTTCGAGTGAATTTAACCGAAGCAGAGCGACTTTCTTATGCAACTGCTGAACCAGAAGAGCGATACCGATACTGCGCTACAACCCGAACTAAGAGAAATGTTGTAGAAGAGCTTGTTGCACATCACTCTGGAGAACAAGTCTTAGTTATCGGTCAATATATCGACCAGCTTGATGATCTTTCAGAAACCCTTGGCGTACCGCTTATCAAGGGTGATACCCCTCAGAAGGAACGCGAACGTCTATTTGCTGCCTTTAGAACTGGTGAAATAACGTGCTTAGTAGTTTCTAAAGTTGCAAATTTCTCTATTGATTTACCCGAAGCAACAATTGCCATTCAAGTATCTGGCGCATTCGGATCGCGCCAGGAGGAAGCTCAGCGCCTTGGTCGAATTCTTCGTCCAAAATCCGATGGCCGTACTGCAAAGTTTTACTCAGTTGTTTCTCGTGACACGATTGACCAAGATTTTGCTCAGAACCGCCAAAGGTTCTTAGCTGAGCAGGGTTACTCCTATCGGATTATTGATGCCGACGATGTTTTTCAAGGGAAGTTCTAAAGCGTTCTGGATCAACTTTGTAAAAATCGTGGTGTTCGCCATTGATATGAATTACCGGAACTTCATTTCCGTATAGTTTTTCAAGTTCTGGATTTCCGTCGATATAGATAACGTCAATTGAAAATCTGAGTTCCTGGCGCATGCCTTCTAAGGTCTGTATGGCATCTTCACAAAGGTGGCACCCGTGGCGAGAGTAAACGGTGACCATGACGCCATTCTCGCATCCTGATAGCGTTGCCCGCTATGAGGCGCTATTTTCTAGGAATCTTCAGCGCACTTGTCACACTTATTGCCCTTCTTTCTCCTGTTCAGTCTCATGCTCTCTCCAATTTTAAGGTTGCTCCCTCTACGGTGTGGGGCCACACATATGCAGGCAAATCAATCGGAACAACCCAAACACGCCCACCTAAGGTCGTATATCTTGAAAAGAAATCAAAATTTCAAGTTAACTATAAGAATTTTCCAGACTGGGCTAAGAAAGATTTCCAAGCAGCCGTAGATGTATGGAGCGCCAACTTTTCATCAGCAGTCCCCATCACAATAGATGCGTCGTGGGGGCGCGTTGCATCATCAACTGTTCTTGGAAGTGCCCGCCCTGGTAATTACTACTCTGGTTTCGATGGCGCCCCTGATCAAAGCCTTTGGTATCCCTCAGCGCTTGCAAATGCACTCGCTGGAAAAGATCTAGATCCTGAAAATCCCGAAATGGTAATTGAAGTTAACTCAGTTGCGATTTGGAATACACGTAATGATGGAGCTCCTCGTACCAACGAATATGATCTCGAATCAGTTTTTCTTCATGAAATGGCACATGGTCTGGGATTTCTTTCGACTGATTCATACGATCCCTATTTTGGTTATGGCACGATAGAACAACCAACTCCTTTCGATGCCTATGCGCAACTTCCGGATAAGCGTCGACTATCTGACTTGTCATCGCCTTCGCTTGAATTGGGTAAAGCTCTTACTTCGACTCTATTTTGGTCTGGCGAGAGCGGTACCGCAGCAAATGATGGAAAACCAATCGTTTTGTACACGCCTTCTCATTACGAAGATGGCTCGTCAGTGAGCCATATAGATGAAAATATCTACACAAACCTAGGTTCAAATTCCATCATGACGCCTAACCTCGAAGCGGGCGAGATATACCGAGAACCCGGATCGCTCTTGCTGGCTATGCTCGAAGATTTACGGCGTAAGCCGCCGGTTGGTGTTGCTGTAGG